>OMLO01003490.1_pt1 | contig 12963 bp, 12 predicted proteins | sample 1674811 | NCBI WGS metagenome assembly OMLO01 (sample SAMN06265003, study PRJEB25207) | coral metagenome | isolation source: Coral host | place: Mexico:La Bocana,Puerto Morelos, Mexico | collected 2008-11-13
AACCTTCGCTGAGAATAGCGTCACTTTTTTGCTTTTTTTTTAGCTGGTGCCTTGCACGCTCCAAGGCTCAGTCAAGAAAACGTCTGTAGTTTAGTGTAGGGCAAAACTGCAAAGCAGTCAAAGAAAAGGAAATACAATCAAGTGTAACAAACAGAGCTTTGCCCAAATAGCTCAAACATCGCTTTTAACTACACAAGGATGTACCTTCTTGAAACAAAAGCAACGATTAGATGAATGACAGTGTCATTCGGCACAAAGCGGTGAAATAACAAAAAACTGCGTTGCAGCAAGTGAAACAAGCCGGCCACTTAGAGTACTGCATCTCAACGAAATAGCAATGTACCCAAGATAAAACCACTCACAAACCACCGCACGAGGGACGTGGAAACCTCCACATTCAATTCTATAGAAAATAGACGTGTAGAAAAGTCCATTCATTTCACAACGTACTGAGCCGAGAGGCCTAAACCAAGAAAACAAGTCACTCCATCTCACTCCATCTCACTCCCGGAGACAGCAGCGCAATACACGAGGACACACATTGGCTGGCAGGTAGGAAGGTAGACAAGGCCACTGACAGGGAATTCTCAAGTGCCGCCCGCCGCCAGAAAATCTAGGTCTCACACAGGTCCCACATCGCAGTTGAAATGACCCAGCCCACAAATAAACATGAGTTCCCTGACATGCGTCCAGAAAGCACACTGAGAGGGTACTTGTTATTGTAACTCTGCCGCCTAATAACTGGCCACCAAAGTAAAAACTACTAGTTCTCAGATTGCACTTGTAGCTCTGTCGCTTTCCAACTGGGTCCGCCGCCCAAAAATTTCAAGTTCCTTGCAGTTGTGGCCTATCGCCTTCCTACTGGACCGTCGAGTTCCACATTGCAGTTTTTGGCCTACCAAAAAATCGAATTACCAGATTGCAAAGCAAGCTGTCAAACATGCATGTTTTATCTCCTATGATTTTCAGCAGTTTTCAGGTCTCTCTCATACTTCTTTTTAGAAATTGTTAGAAGGCGTCGGATCCTGCTGGACTTATTCCTTCAACATTAAACCGCGCAACTTCCATAGACAAAACATTTAGTTTGTTGGTAAATTTACCAAACCGAAAAAGTAAACTTCCTTTGACGAAATACTACGCCACGCAGGAATATATATACATAGTATAAATATTTATAAAGCTCACCACGCGTTGTGGTTTACGCGGTCGCAACGTGAAGTGACAACACACGACCGACACAGAGAAAAGAAACTCGCACATCTTTTTGAATGAAACAATGGGGACGATCAACGTGCGGTAGTTTGTTGCCGCATCACCCGAAGCCATCCCCAAGTTTAGAAATGTGCTGTGGCAACTTCAACGACTTCCTGATAGCACCTGATAACAAGGCACTGTCAAACCGGAGTCTTGATGGCCCGTCTGCGAGGTTGCTATGTGATGCAACTCTGCCGAACCAAGAAATGATGCCAAGACGAGTTTCAAGATCATCAAACTTCGTAGTGAGCTCTTTAGCAACTCTAGTGAAACCTACTCCTTGGATGAACGCTGACTTGGCTGCCTCGTTGTCAATGTAGAAAACGACTTGCGATTGTTGAATGAGGTCAGCCCACATCATGGTCGCCAGAAGAACTGGCAAGATTTCCAGTTCGTAGATAGGATGCTGAGAATCCATTTCAAATTCGGACAAAAGCTCTTTGTTGATAGCCTCACCGAAGAATTGGACTACATTGCCCATCGGGTCCACAAGAACTCCCCCCACCGAAGCCGCCACATCTGACTGTGGTTCATAGGCCCCGTCTGTGAAGATCAGCCAAGTGTTCGAAATGGATTTGCAAATTTTTGCAGGCACAGCATCTATCAAGCGACGTTTGACCACCAACAAAGTTTCAGTAAGTTCCTGATTCAGCTTAACCCTTCTGCCAGCACCATGAGCGTATTTGTTCAAGGTCCTCAAAGAAACATTCATTTGGCGACCAAAGACAAACGACCCAAACCAGACAAGCCTGCCGTGAAGCTTCTCAAGATCCTTTGTATTGCAAATGTCCGCATGAAGCAACTCATCCAAAGCACCCAATAACTCCTCCTTTCGACGTTCGGTGTGTTCAAGAGTGAAGGAGCCCTGATGAATGCAAGCCAAGTTAAAAAGAATACCAAGAGAGCCAAACAACTCGGAGAATGGCGGAGCTTTGTCGCCCTCAGCAGCATACTCTAAACCAAGAAGCTTGAATAGGCCCGTCAAGTAAAAATCAACTGACTTACATTCGCCTTCCTCACAAACCACCGTGAAATCATCAAAGAAGTTTGTAAGAATGATCTCAAGCCCAACAATGGCTATGTAAGAAATACTAGCAGCTATACGCAAGAACGCCGCTACACTGCCAGTGGCACCAAAAGGAAGTGCGTGTATTGCAAACTTAGCAACTCCACCTCCTGGCTGTTTGACACCAACTCTGCAATGACTGGCATGAAATACGTCAACCCCAAATTGTTTATAGGCTGACTTGAGATCATATGTTCGCCCTACAAGTTTCAAATTCGAAGAAAAACCGGGGTTGTTCATGATGAGAGCCAAGTACGACGACAATTCATCCACTGATTGTACCCTCAACTTTTCTGTCAAGCCGAAAGCTCCATTGACACCGCATATGGAAAAATCGTCTATCATCCTAACTTTTTGTTTTTGCACAAGACCGAAACGTTTGGCAACAAACTCAAAAGGCTGAGGTGTAGGTTTGGCTATCCAGCCTTTGTCCACCTCGTGCAGAGTTTCTGACCATACTTTGTCGTCCACTTCAGACCAAGGTTCACCTTCCAGGGATTTGACCACGGCTGCGTTCAAGCCTTTTGATCTTTTCACCAACTGGTCTACGTTGTAGTCAGGCTTCCTGACATTCGTGTGAAAAACACCTGTCTTCTTTGCCCAACCTGTTACAGGGAATCCCACCAAAATGTCATCCACTACCGCCGAGTCTGTGTATCCAAGATCTGTCAATATCTCTTTCCAGAGAAGGAGCCTTTTGCCTGCCAAAAGTCCACGAAGGTGAAGAGGAAGTTCATCGTGCAGTTTAGCTTCTGACTCCTTCAGCTCCAAGGACCGCTTAAGCCACTTCTTGAAAAATTTTGCTCGACGGTCAAGACGTAGGTGAGACGGATCGTTCACAAACCCATCCAGCAAATCTGTGACAGCTTTGGGGGCCCTTGCAAGCATATCTCTTGGATGTCCAGCTTTGACTGCATCAGCCAAGAAAACTTCTGGTTCTTTGGGAATACCAACTTGTACCACTTCTGTGATGGACCCTTGCTTCCAACTAGGTGCAAAAGCTGACTTGTTGTATTTTTGCTGCAGCTCGTCCCTTGAAAGACCCCCACTTAATGTACGACGACTGCATACTTTGGAGCCTCTCGGCAAACGTGTAAGCATGGTTGCCAACTCATCGCTATGGGCAACGTCCAAGAAAACAGCTGTATAACACCCAAATTCGGAAACAAGAGGTCTCAAATGTTGTTGACGGGATTGATTTGTAAATAACTGACGTTTTCCAACTTCTGTGTCATGACTCAACTGGTTTGCCATGTCTTCCGGAAAAACAAAACCTCGAGCAATGGCTTCCTCTTTGAAAATGTGCGCCATTCTTTGACATAGAACATGTGGATATGCAGCCTCTTCACTTGTAGGGAAATGTGTGCGGCCATCCACTATGATAGGCTTCCACGACGCGTGTTTGTGGGAGTTGTCACAAGACAGCGCCAAAGACTGGAACATGTTAACGTGAGGGTTTCGAGGATTGAAACTCCAGAAGCTCGTAGATTTATTCCTTGCACCTCCGTGCATGCATGCGTCGAACCTGGTGAAGAACCCACGCAAAATTCGGAGAGCCTCTTCCACAACATGATATAGCCAGAAAAGGCTATTGGTTGGGTTCTCGATACTACACGATATCCCAAGTTGAATCAAAAACTTGAGCAGTTCGATGGTGGCGTCATAGGAAATGTTGGCCAACCTGACTCTCTCGCTGTCTTTTGCATTCAAGTGCGGCAAACCACCAGGAAATTTCTCACTTCTCAATGGTTTTGGCTGCAAGTGTCTTGCCAGGCCTGGTATGGGCCTTTCCCTCGCTTTGGAGGCAGTTCCACACGAGGGAGCGAAATGTGCATGTACAATTGAATCAGATTCAGCATCAATGTATTCCTTGAGCAACCCCAACTGATTCTTGTCGCCCAAGTCGCACTGATAAATTGTGAAGTTTTCAGCTCTGCTTTGCAATTTGTCAACTGCTGTTGCACGGAAGCCAACATCTTTACACGCTTTTGAAAGCCTGCAGGAACCTGCGAAAATTTCCAAAATCAAACACGACTTGTTAGCTTTGTCAGTGTGAGGAATGTCGTCTGCGCAAAATGCGCCATGCAAATGATAGGCCTTTTTGAGCCCTTTGATGAATATTTTCGTCATTCAAAGGAAAGCTGCTACCTGCTGGTGAACTCGAATTCGATGAAACTGGCAAAGAACTGTTGCGCACCTCAATGTTGCATTTTGCAGGCGAAGTGCGTCGATGCTTCCTGTCAACCGCCTTTTCTGTGCTTTGCAAAGAAGTTGAAGGCCGTTTGTTGTTGTTAATTCCATCATGCAACTGCGAAGGCTGCGAAGACTCGAGTCAGTGAGAGCAAGCTGAAGCACCATGCTCCTTCTTGCCACATTTCATACACTGATGAAAACCGAATCTGCAACGACCTTTCTTGATGTTGTTACTGCAACCTTTGTCAAGATTGTAATGCCAGCAAATTGGTTTACCATCCTTCGTCTTGGTTCCCAATCCTTTCAAAGCTTCCGGCAATGATGGAGTAGTTTTGGCCTTAGTGTCACCTTTCTTCGGATTCTTTGTTGGCCTGTTGTCATTGTCATTCACTTTCTCAGTGGCCGCTCTTTTGTCGATACGGGCTGTTGGTGTCAAATGAATGTTGATTCTTGGGTCCAACATAAGTTGCTTCACTAAATCGTCCAAAGGAGGGTCTGCTGGTAAGTCAGCTTTCAACGGCCCCTGATATTCAGTTGAGATGATCAAAAACAATTCTTTGTCGGCACGAATCAACTGTGTAAGATTGACTGGATTGAAACCTGCTGCCACTTCTGAAGTCAATGCTCGATACAATTTGTTTGTCCATTCAACATGCACAGCCCACGTCAACAAACCAACCAAGTCGAATGCCAAACCACGTCTTTGAAAGGCAAACATCAACTTGAGCTCCGTACCAACATCCGCTAGAGGAAGCTCTGCAGAAGAACTGGCTTTGAGCGCACCTTGTTCAAGGGTTAGCACCTGTTTCTGCTTTGACTTTGACTCGGAAAGGATCTCTACTTCTCGGGATGTGCATTTGGATGGCGGAACATACAACAGCGACCCAGACTCAATCATCTGAAAACAAATGTCAATGAGTGAATGTGAAGGTTGCTGTTCATTCCTGTGGCTCAAACCTGTGATCCTCGCTTGCTGAGCGTTCAGCCGGCGCACTTTCTCAACATATGGAAGTTTCCTTGCAGGTTCCGATACGTCTCCTGTTGACACTTGACTGCGAAGGTCTGCCATGACTAATGTGATTGATTCGAAATGCAAACGTTTCACCACTGCACAATCCCCCACCGTTGCTGGACCCCCATGGAGATTATCTGTAAATCGTTGCATGTCTGCATCGGGTACCGCTGTCTGGGGGGTTCCAATTGCAAATGCAAGCTCAGAATATGTATTGATGTTTGCAATGTGAAAAAGATCTTTGAGGCCATCTCTAAGCTCATCACAACGCTTATCGAAGGCTGCAGCTGAATCAATCAAAGTCATGGCACCGAGCTATCACGTAAACGAATGAAATCAAAAAGACATGTGCACGAAAACCAGTGTGAACATCCCCTTCGTCGAGTGTCCCTTTGTGGGAGTAGTGCCTTTAAAACACTTTCAAGATAAAGCGGATTCTTAAAAGATACCATATCTTGTGTGCCACTATGGCACTCGAAAAGATTTGGATGTTTACAGTTTACTGGAAACTTACCTTAAGGAAGATTATTTGAAAGGACCCCAACACACCCCAACACAATACGTATTGCGTTGGGGTATTCAAAAAGGTGAGAATTGGACGATTAAGGGTCCTTAAAAAGGGTTGGAGGTCCGGTCCTCTGGACGATACACTTAGATTTCACTGCAACACCGCAGGTGACATGTTGAAGAATGCAAATCTGAAATGCAACGTTGCTTGAACCATCGGTCATGCATCGAAGGCTCAACGTGGATAAAAGACGTCAAACTGGGATATCACCCTACCGGGAGATTTATGATTCCCAAACGCATCTTGACTTCCACATCACAAATGCAACACTGCATCACAGAGACTCACATCAAAGATGTTTCAATGATCACGTCACAAGAAAGGAATCAACAGGTGAATGAAAGATTACTTCACCGTTCCCACGGCATGCATAGACCGCATGCAAAGGTTTTTCCACAAGTTACCACTTGTGAGCCGCAAAACATTGTTTGCTCATACATCTGTACATGCACACCTGAATCTGGAAAAGAACATCCATGGATCAATACTGACGTGTTTTCTTCCAACACACATGGCAGCACGGAGTGTCCCAACGAACCTTCAGATCAACATCAATGTGCATCTTGGACCTGCTTCTACCACAGGCCAAAATCCGTTCACGATCTTGAGGAAGGAGATGCAGGGTCTTCAACTTGGAATGCTGAATCAAAGAAAAACCTTCAGGTGCCGTCGGAGGCTTAACCATCCTTTTCGTTGGACACTCTTCTCCAGCAGACTCATCTGATGAACTGTCCGTGCAATCCAAATCTTCCTCAGAAGAATAATCCAGAATGCCATCAATGTCTTGAGTGTCTTGGACCTCCACCTTGACCGCCTCGTCATCAGAACTGGTCACAAGATTCAAAGTTTCAACAGCATCAGAAACAACTGGGCAGACCGCCTGTTGTGGGTTTGCTTCTGCACCAACATGTTCCCAACTTCCAACCGAATCTGAAGCGTCCAAGTCCCGAGTCTTCTGTTGTGTGAACCTGCCACTGCGAGTCTCATCAGGATGAAAGCGTCCTTGCCTGATATCAGCCAGCATGTCGTTGAGTACGGACAGGGGCTTTGCTAGGGCGTCACGGCTATATGTTATAGCACTTTTTAGGTGGCCGATGTGACCACCAAGGACAAGTCTATCATCCCACCCGACGCCGTGTTTGGCCGCATAGGAAAGCAAAGTGCTTTTACATGAATGGGAAGTTATCCTTCTCTCCGAAAGATCACACCCAAATCTGGTCAAGATGTGACGGGTCCAAAGCTTCATCTCTTCGCTTGATAATGGTCGTTTTGTTGGAGCACCTGAAATGTTCGGTGCCGGCAGAAGTGGCAATTTGCCCAGCTCAAGATTCATGCTTGCACGACATGAAAGCCAACATTCGGCCCAAGTGTCCTCTGTGATGCCTTGGCATGGAGCGACCGCGTGAAGAAACACGTTTCTAAACGCCGCCGAGTGCACGCACTTGTGTGACGACACGATGCACTCCAGGAATCTCAACACACCTGAGCTGTCCCTGTCGATGATCATGGACTCGGCTCTCTGCAAATCTGACCACCTGCTCCTGGTGTAAACCATCATCAAAACTGTTCCACAAAAAATTCTGTCCCATAAGTTTTCATCAATGGAACATACAACCTTGTGTAACACTTGAAGTTCCGCGACTGTGAAAGGTGAAGCTTGTTTACGGACCCCACCGCGTTTGGTCGCAGCAGCACCAGAGCAACGTCTTGATGATGTAAGGTTTGTCAATTCAGGTATATCCAACACGTGCTGACAAAACCGAAGAGACTCCAAAACTCCAGCCAATCTGGTAGGAGCCACTGACTTGTCCTGCTGCTCCACTAGAAACTGATACAACAATGACTCACTACCGGGGAACTCTGATCCAACCTCGCGTAAATATGTCAAGTATCTGAACAATGAATTCACACGTTTGACCAACGTTCCCGGAGCTTTGCGCCACAAAAGATTTCTCATCAATCTCAACTGTGACTGCACGTCCACTTGTTGTTCAAGCAGCTGCCTAAGCCCAACTGCTCGTGGCATAGTCAAACAAGCTTCGAGCCAGCGTTTCAACGCCACTTGCATCTTGGCTTCACATTCTTCTTCCCAGTGGATGTCCGTCCCAGGCCTATAACGATGTCAACCCAACCTGACACAAGATTCACAACTGTCCGTCTGCGTTTGCTATCACTGTCTGCAGAGGCTGTCGCAACTTCAGGTGGTTCAAGATAAGTAGGCCTGGTGAACTTCTGGGCAGGATCTACACAAAACGCCTGAGGTTGGAAAATTTCACGCCAGATACCTTGCTCCCAAGGAAGAGTAACATCATTCAAAGGCAGCTTGTTTAAAGCATCATCCAGAACCAAAGCAAAATCAAATTCCATTTCCCCAGACATCTTCGATAGGCTCCACACGCTCCACTGGTGGTGATGGAACTTCCCACTCACGAAGGCCACGAATCTCCAAACGATACTCTGTCAATGAAAATGCAATTGCTGAATGGTCACAGTAAAAGAGAAGGCAGCTACAGCAAAATGTATGAAAGTCTCTTATGTCCACAAAGGAAAAGAGAACCACACAAACATGCGTTCTGCACCACAATACGTCTGAGATCCTTGATTCAGCTATTTGATCAGCAATCGTCTGTTCCAGAAGGTCAAAATGATGTCTCATCAATCACGACCCCCCGGCTAAAAATACAATCCAGAAAATTTTTCTGGAAAAACCCACCCACCCACTCCTTAAACCGGAAGTTTCAAAGAAACATTGAATCATACTTGCAATGAATGCAAATGGGTGAACACATCTACATGTGTTGGATATGCACAATACCATGCATGAAATGAGAAGTATGTACAATATACACTCACAACTGCACTGACAGTGTTGTTGTTGTTTGAGTTGTGAAAAATAGAAAAAGGCGATACTGCTTTTCAAACAGTTTTCGCGAGCGAACGCATTGCGCTAATTTATTTACTTAGCAAATAAATTTTTAATGCTGCTTGGGAATAAGGCATCCATCTTTTTTCAAAAGAGTAGAAGCATGATAAGATGGAGCCTCCGCACCTTGTGGTAATTGGCAACACAGTCTTGAAGAACTTCCATAATGGCAGGTGGAAAAAAATCAGGCCCAGTCAGACAGCAATTAGCAACAAGCATTTGTACAAATGCTTCGTCAGTAGGAGCACGGGCAAGAGTGTGCTCATGCAAATAGAAGTTGGCATGGCCTTCCCAAACATGTCCTGCACCATACATGAAAGTTCCCATGACCGTGGCTGCGCAAGTAGTTCTTTCATATCAAGAGGGCCCAGGATAAGGCACAAGGACCTAGCTCGAGTAATCGCCACTGTAGCTCTGCCATAGGCCTCCTCCAACTGGACAGTTTGCTCTTCCTGTGGGAGAGAGAAAAAAAGCATTTGCTGCAGCCACCTGTGAGAAAGCAACCCTAGTTTGAGCAACGAGAACTGTGTGTGCAGTCATCCCTGCACAGGTGACACTACGGGACACAACTGCATTTTTGGACTCAGAGACCCAATTGCTGGCTTAAAAGAAGTTGACCATGGTATTGCGGTTGTGCAAAACCGCAAGACTCGACTTGGCATCGGCCTGAAAAGTCTGTAAACTAGATAGCCATTCAACAACTGCGCCTATGTCACCCACTGCGTGCCCTTCTGCACGAAAAACGTCCTACAAGATAGGAAGAAAACCTCCACGAAGAGACTTGTCATTTGTGACAAATCTCCCAAAGTTCCATCCTTCAGAGATGCGTGGACGCACTCCAGGACGGCGGTACTTTCCATCACAATGGACGCAAGAGCCATGTCCAATGTGGCCTGCGAAGATTCCTACATGAAGGATTTCGGATGTATTGGACTGGTTAACAGAAACTTTTGGTGCTTGTGCTAGAACCTCCGCTGGGTGACCCAGTCGAAAGCGATTCCACCCTTCCCAATCTCCATCCGCTACACTGTAGGAAGAAGTGAAAGAGGTCTAGGTTACTCCAGACACCGTGACTACTCTGGCTTTCATCACCGACAGGCGTAGTTCAAGGTGCGTGCCAAAATTCTTGGGCGAGCAGAGCATTGTCTGGAAAAGGGAGGAGGATTCGCATAGTGAGGCTTGACCATGTTCAGAATGATTTGAGCATGATTTTTGAGGCTGTAAGGGGAATGTCTGAGTGTGGGAGAGGGATGTGTCCGGCAATACAGGCGGTAAGACAGGTAATCAAACAGCGATCTGGGAACCAGCATGTGTGACGGTGAAACGAAGAGATTTGTTGACTCAAATTTCATTAAGGGGTTAAGGATTGCCCTCGGAGTGGAAGCGGTCACAGTACTCATAATGGGACGGAATGATAGGGATGTCATGAATACCGAGAAGAGCGGTGGACTTCTAGGTCCATTGTACGTTAGCTTGCTGGGTAGCTTGCAAATTGATTAACACTTGAATGGACTGTGCCACGCAGAGAGAACGTGAAGGTCTCATTCAGTCTTTCTTTCTGTACTCCAGTGAGTGTGATCTGAGTGATTAATGTTGCCACAAATGCCCGGTTCGGAACTTATCCAAGCAGCTGCCCGCCACGTGGTTTAAATGTTTACAGTATGGTGCTGCGATTCACGGCTGAGACCTCATAATTTGTGTTCTCCACATCTGGATGATGAATTTCTACTTTTTCGGAAGTCTGCCGCAGATGCAGCTGGCAAGTTTCTCCCTGCAGCGCTTGTGGAAGTCCGAGTTCCAACGGCTCCATCTCATCATCGTCGCAGAACGGACAGAATTTTACTGCAGTTCTAATCTCGTTGGAGGCAGATGATGCTCTCTATGTCCGTTCCCCATCAGGCACTTGCGCAGTATGATATGAAGTCAGGAATCGTCAGGATTTGCAACAGGCCTGAGAGTGGCGCCGGATTGGCTGTGAATTTGTGCGGAACCAACCTATCATCCCTCTGCACCCGCTATCGCGATCCAGGCTGCGCAAAAAAAAATAAATAAATAAAATACTTGGAACTCACTGGGTTGTTGGACAGGCAAATCCTTCCCAGTAATGATCGCGAGCGCCAGGTTTTTGACATCAGGGTACGTTTTGAGTTGGATGACCCGCATGTCCATTACCATGCACCTGCCGCAAATGAGTATGAGACATCGGGTGCATGTGGGTGTTCTGATTGGCCAGTGCTCTTCTCGTATGTCCTGGACAAATGTCGGGGTCTTGAACATGCTGACACGGTCTACATACTAGTTGATAACAGAAACTTCACCAGCAAGACCACCACTGAAGAGTCACTGGCTCATTGGCCTGCGGTTGCCGCTTGGTGGAAAAGTGGAATGTTGTTGCCAGGACCTGCTCAGGAACAGTGTGATCTTGTCTTCTTCCCAATCAGCTCGGCCAGTGGGCTGCAGAATATTCACCCCACTTGGGCGGGCACCTTTGTCCTTGCTGCATTGATTCGAGATACAATTTCTTGAGGGTTTACCTCGCAAGTCTATCTCTTCTTTCGTTGGAATTCCTGATGGAACAATACGCATTACATAATTGGCCATAAATCTTTATGTGTTCTTTTTGTACTCAACCAAATTTGGTCTCCTCCTTGGCTTGCAGCACTGAACCTTCCCACTCTGGCGTAGGTGCTTTCCTACTGGATTTCACCAAAGCCCTCTGCCTCAACAAGCGCCACTTGCGTCTTCCCACTCTGGCGTAGGTGCTTTCTGTTGTGATTTCACCAGAGCCCTTTTCTTCACTAATTGTGCTACAAGGTCGCAATGTTGGGATGTTCTTTGTTTGGTTTGGTTGTTTTAAATGGCCTTTCTGTGCATGTTTTTGCTTCATTTTAAGGATGAACACCATCAAACGGTGACTATGACCAAAGCGTCTTTGACACTACTGCTCAGCTGACTGAAGGGCGCTTCCGCCTAGGACATATCCAAGCAGCCACCAGCCAAAAAAAAAAATTGTCCTTGCTGCATTGTGCCTTGTCTTCTCTAAAAAGCACCTTATCCTCATTGACCATGACCTGCATTCCCGTCACGCTGTTTGAAGTCAGAGACCTGTGAAGAGAAGTCCATCTCGCAAGAGTGCAAGACATGTCCGTGGGAGAACCAGTGACTGTACCGGGGATCCAGGCCAAAACCTTCCTCGCAATGTCCCAGAACCAATTCAAGGCTTTCAACTAGTGACGGAACACAATGCAGACAGGATGACTGGAAGTCTATCCCAGTGGCACTAGAAGAAGCACACAACCGGATCATCTGTCAACTTCGTGACAAAGTGGTGGAGGCCTACTGGCAAATGGTCCGCACAATGGTTCAGCCCCATCTTGTAGTTGGAGAAGAGGGGGCATGACATTCCCAAGTGCTTCTTCCGCTTCAGTGCGAAATCGAACCTGATCAAGCCCAAGTGCAAACCGGAGCAGCTTGAGTGCAGCAGCATAAAGGCGTGGCCGTTGATTGGAACCCAGCGGAAGCATGGTTTCGGTGCATTGTATTCCACAGCCAAGTCTAAGTCGCTCAAGAGGCATTGAAAAGAATACTTCAAGTTCCTGACCTGACTTGGTGTCGCCAATATGGTAAATATTTTGGAAAGTCATGCTTGCAAATCGCGGGTTCTCCATCTCCTCTAAATGCTTGAGCTCGCCATAGTGTCTCCCCGCAAACGCCTCCAAAGCCGTGCTGCAAAAGGTGAATGCAATTGTCTCAGGCAGCCAGTCAAAGTAAGGCCTGACAGGGGAGACATAGCGCCAGTATTTTTGCTGTTCCGCTAACTTTACCTGGTTTGAGGTCAGCGTCCTGCATGATCAACACTGATTGGTAGAGGTCAGATCCTCTCCGATAGTGTATGAGCACAGTGTTTCCTTTTCGGGGACCCGTTTGAATCTGCTGTCTATCGTCCG
>OMLO01003491.1_pt1 | contig 12962 bp, 7 predicted proteins | sample 1674811 | NCBI WGS metagenome assembly OMLO01 (sample SAMN06265003, study PRJEB25207) | coral metagenome | isolation source: Coral host | place: Mexico:La Bocana,Puerto Morelos, Mexico | collected 2008-11-13
TAGGTCTTTGTTTTTGTAATGGTAATGAACAGGATATCAAGGCTTCTCCAATTCAACAAACTTCTCATTCGCCAATTACATCATTAGCTTTTACACAAGCTCATGTTAGAATGTTTAACTCACTGACTTTTCAAATGTGAATTGTATCCTTTTATCCTTATAAGAATGTACTTAATTATTTTACAGGCCATTAACATTTTGGCTAAGATCAGTTTGTTGTGTGAAAATTTGTTAGGAATTGTAATCAGCAAGGGAGCTACTTGTATTAATATTAAAAGTGACGAGTTCAGTTACCTCGCTACTTTTGTATAAAGCCTATCATAAAGAGTATTAAAGATTAAAATGAATAATCTCGAATACTTTGACTGCACAAGCACCATAATTACTTAATTAATCTTTTGCAATAGATTGCGATAGGCCACCATTCATACCAGGTTTGACCTTTGCACTTTTGTCGCAAACATTGCAAACATAAGTTCTAAAAAATCTTCTCTTGCCTCCAACATAGAATAATACTCACAGGTTTGACATTAGTATCTGTATGAGCAAGGTCAGATCATTGGTATTTTGACCTTATTTTAGCTGCCACTTTTAATTCTTGCATTTAATCAATTTTCTGTTCCTTTTGTCTAGAGATGATGGTAGGGTGTCTTTGATTATACCTGCCCTATGTAATTTGAATCCAACCTTTATGAAATATTGGCTCAAAAAAGTTCACATTTTACCTGAACACTGTTGTTTCATCATTATGGAACCATATGTACTTGTCTTGAATGGCACAACTGTCAAAACTTGCAAATTCCAACTCCTGAATTGACCTTAAATCTTCCCTTGGAAGGCTGAAGTCATTTTGGGTTGTGGCAAAAAAGCAAGTAATTTAACAAAACAATCCAGTGTAGTTATTTACTCACCAAGTGCTTTCATAAAGGTTAACTTTGTTCTGACCTTATGCTTAACTTGACTTCTCTCAAAGCTGAAACTTTGATGTTCACCTTACTCTGGTGCTAATAAAATAATTATAATTTGTGTTTTTACAGTCTAATATAAAAGTGACTGAGGAATGCATCCGAAAATACAGTGAGATGAAGTTGAACAAGACGTATGGTTATTTGATCTTGTCCATCAAAGACGATAAGGAAGTTGTTGTTGAAGAAACTGGAGAAAAATTCCCTCCTACCATGACACCAGCTGAGAATGAAAATGTCTACAAAGAAGTGAGGAAAAAGTTGCTGGAAAACGAAGCCCAACCTAAGTTTGTGCTTTTTGACTTCAAGTTCGAGACTAAAGATGGCAAGAGACAGAAACTAGTTTTTTTAAACTGGTAAGTTTAAAAACATTTTCTGTCATATATTGTCATTTTTATGACTATTTTGCAGAATGCGAAATAGGGGTTAAGTGAGCGAGCGTGAATTCCCTTGTTTGGTCACTCAGGCAGTCACTCCTTCCTTCCTTGGGTCATAGACTTTTGTTTGTATTTCCACTGACCAATGCACAACTTGACTCAACAAAGAGAAAAATGTTGTTGAATGGCTCGGCAAATGTGAAACATAGTGAAATAATAATGAGATAGATCTCAGCTATGTCAAGGGCATGGGGTTTTCTTAATTGAATTGTTTAAAGAAAACCTAGAAAGCATTTGTTGTCCTAGTTACGAAATGAATGCGGGCTCCTGGCAAGCATGGGTTTTAATAACATGATGCATGGAATACATGAATATCGAGCAAAATAATAAATTATTATAAAGGGGAAGCACTTATTAGCCTTGTGGGGGTAAAAGAAAGAAAAAACACATCGGAGGGAAAAAAGAAAACAAAAGATCGTGCATTTGCCTGCTGGAGTCTCGAACTCTCGCCCTTCATGCTTTCCAATACAGTATGCCAACACATTGAGCTGACTTAGCACATAGGTCCGCAAAGTGTGTATGTGTCTAGAGCGTTATGCATTATTGTATTACGGAGTCAGGGCAGTGATTAAAGTGTAATTTTAAGAGGTTTAAATAAGGGACAGAAGAAAGAATCTATTTTTGGAACAAAGCCAAAATATTTTCATCTTTTCTGCTTATACTGATGCATGTACTTTATCATGCAAAATAGTCGTAGCCTCAAAGAGGCCTTTGATTTTTTTTGGAAGTACTTGTAACAGATATTTTTCTTAGTTTATGTAGTTACAAACAGTAATTTGATACTTTGTTTTTAGTGTACCAGTGGTTGCAGGCAATTAAAACTGACAAATAAGTGATTTGTTTTCCCGTTTTCATCACAGTATATTTTAACCTTTAGCATATTTATTCCATTTTGCTTGATGAAGACAGTAGTCAAGACAGTCAAAAGCTTGTGTTTTTAATATACTTTTAGTTAGCGCACATTTTTATATTTTACCCCGAAAATTACTTAGACACTTTTTTTTTAATTACTCAGTTGTTTCTTCACACATTGGAAATTGAATTTATATTCACAACTGGCAGCTACCATACTTGTTTTTTTTTTGTTTGTTTTCATATAGCGTGTGACTTGAAATGTTGAATGCATTCTGTGTTTTCCAGAAATGATTAAAATCAGTAGCATCTCATTGAATGATTTTTCTACTTATTCTGTTGTCAGTACTTGACTTGTAGCATGAATGGTTTATTATGTTTCATTATTTTGTTTGATGTTCTGCAGGTGTTCAGACAATGCAAACTGTACGAAGAAGATGTTACAAGGAAGTACATGTGAATCCTTAAAGAAGAATTTTACAGGTCTGGCTGGAAGCATCCAAGCCAATGACCATGAAGAGCTGGAGTATAAAGAAATTATGAACACTGTGCAGTCGTGGAAGAAATAAACAAATTTTTGTCATATGCAACCTGTGATATAAGCAGTGAAGATATGTGCACATGTAGTACTTAATAAGAAAGACTCTGTCTAAGTATAGATAGCTTCATGTGTCATCAATTACCATTAAGTCCTTTTTCAACACTTGATTGATATAGGTTATATGAATAGGTTCCCATCCCTCCCCCTCTAGGTTTAAGCCCAATAGTCAGGTGTTCTAGCTCAAGGAGATCAAGAAGATATTATTAATTCAATTAATTGATTTTATTAGTAGTTAAAAGTTTTTAAGTGCAAATTCCATGAAGTATCCTAGCATATCCCAGTTGCCTTTAAACCAGTGTGTGTGAAAGATATGTAGAATAGAACTTGATTGTTACATTAAGCTCTATACAATTTCATTGTTAATAATTGTTTCAACTGCCTTACTTGTAGTGTACTTGTTGATGATCACTTTCCTCATTGAGTTGAGTATTTTGTTTCATTTTGAGGTTTTGTCCATTAGAGATGCCTCAACCCTCCTTTGCTTGTCTCAGTTGTATATACCAGCAGATCGAAGTTCCAGTCTGCTTATGGACTTCAATCGACCAGGGGGATGTCACAAAACCCGAGTGTTGTAGAGTGAAAGTCAATGTTAAGTACTGTATGTAGAGTGCAGGTGTTTCTTGATGTTATCTGAATGCATATGGACATTCTAACAGAGGCAGAGTATAATATTACTCATCTGGAATCTGTCTGATTCCACATAGCCCGATCTTTCACTATTTCTTTACAGATGCAGTCTCTTCAACTTCTTTTTGCTTTGGAGGGGGGAGGTTAGGGGAGAGGAGGGGGTGGCTAGTCTAGAAAGTTTTATACCAGGATGCTCTGCCCTGAGGTTCAACCCCTTACCCTTTGCAAGGCATTTTGAGAAAATTCTACACCTTTTTGTACCTATTATTGAAAAAGGTTACTCTTTCCTACACCTACATAACAACACTGCATTTTTTTGTTAACCTTGTAATATCGCGCTAGGACCAATCTGGGAGAACACCAAGTATATCCAGGTGTTAACCCAAAAATCAGTATAATTTGTTCAGCTCTTATGTTTGTGAGTCAAGGTTCTCTGATTTCCATACCCTTTCATAACCTTGACTTGTGAAATCCCACCTTTTTTCCGAAGCCTGAGAAAGGTACCCCTTCCAGGCAGGCCTCCCCATAAAGGCCATTATTAATTTCCTAAGGCTTAGAGATCCCTCTTGTAATGGAAAGTAAAGCCAATTCTGGGAGTGAAGAATTAGGCTAACAAACCAAGACACCTTGATGACACAAGAAACACGGACATGCGACTCGGGCCACGATCTTGCAATCCTTCATATTCTCATACTTGTATTCCCTGAGGTCATTTAGTAATTTAAAAACCGTGACCGCCATAAAGAAACCAAGGTCTTGCTCTCTGAGCCGAGTGTAAACTAAGCGTTAGACTTGTGATCTATGTAGCTCTTACTAATCAACATATGATAGTTCGAATTGGATGGGTTCCTTTGATTCCTTAAATCTGAGCAAAATATGGAACTGACCGGCTGCTGGTCATTTAGCCACAGCGAAGATTTTAATTGCATTTTATAATAAGATCATAAAATGATAACCTTTATGTTATTTTAGCATTGCTGCTTCGAGATTGCTGGTCTTTTCAGTCTTTGAAAATTTAAGTTTACATATTTTTCTCATAATTATCATAATTATTCGATGTTCCGGGATGTTCCAAAATGTTCCATGTTCCATGTTCCTGGTTTTATCGACGATCGTCTAAATTAGAGAGCTTAAGGTTTTTAATTTAGCCTTACATCGACAGCTAAATGTATTCCATATGCAAAGTTGTAGTATCTGCAAAATTTAAGCTGACTCCAGTGCTGGGGTGATATGTCAGGTGCACCATAGTTAATAGAGGCTCTCCCCTCCCTCCCTCCTCCCCTCCCCTCTATTAACTATGGGTGCACACACAAAATTTTCATTACTAATTCCCCGACTGAATGTGCTTATCGCAATTCTATTTGTACTCGTTTCACGTAAACTGTGTACAATTCCAACTTCTTTGTGAGAGAAAAAGAGATCGAAACACTGCTTGACCCCCGGGAAGCTGGATGGCAATTTGGTCGGGAAAGCCTGGCGAGGAGTAGGTGGGGCAATAAAGATGGCTACCTAGAAAGTACTCGAACCGAGGAAAACATTCCAGTGATTCATTTGCATCGTTGTTCACGCTTTTATGTGCGTCGAAGAAATCGGTTAGTTACTGACAGTCATGAACAAAGCAGAGTTTGCTGTGTGCCGAATCAAAGAAAAGCTTCCCGGGAATCAAGGGTTTTTAACAAAGGGAAGCGGTTGTGTAGTTCACTGTGAGACGCTGACAACATCGTGGGGTTGGAAATGCCATCATTTTATTGTAACTCCAAGTGTCGTGCTGTGTCGAGAAGATTTGTCCTCAGACAAGACGTTTGTAGTTGAATTCTTAAGCAAAGATAAAAGAGGACTCGAAACGTTCGAGGTCAAGCAAATGGCCGAATTTTCCAAGGATCTTGTAGGCCGCGGTTTGGACGGCGATTTTGTCCGTGACGACAATCTCACCTTCTTGTCTGTTGAACCACTTGATAAGCGCGGCTTTCTAAAGAAAATGGTCAAGAAAGGTAGTCTGCAAACATTTCGTCCGTTGGATTGCCTCGACTCTCAGAGTAAATTCCAAGAAGAATCGCTAATTAACGAAGGCTTGTTCTGCCATGTTATTTCAAATTTGTTCAGCGAGTCAACAAACCTGCCATTTTCGACCCAAACTTTTAAACTTGTTTATGAGTCGCAAACTAGGCAGTTTAGCTTGCAGGACTTTGGAGGATCAGCTGTGAGGTTCAGTCAGGTAAAGCCTCCTGTTGGAGCTGTGATTTTTACCAAGAAAGGCGAATTTGCAGGAGTTGTAAACTTTGTGGACGATTGTACTGTATCGCCTGTCTTCTTGCCTGAACCTTCCATGACAGGTTAGTGAACTTCGAGCTATGCACACGCTCTTAAAATAGACACTCGTGGTTATTATAAAGGTTTTTTTTTAGAATTTTCTATGTTTTTTAATAGCTGTATCCAGTCGATATGGTACCTTATATGTTAGCAGATACAAATTAATGAGGTTCTCTGCAAACTTAAGATGGTTGGATTAATTAACCGTGCTAGCAAATTTTTTTTTTGGCAAAGGTTTGGGGGGAGGGGCAACAGTAGCCTAAAATGTCAGTCGTCTCTTACTAAGCCCAACCCCCAAATTTGCATAGGTTTTTTTTATCTGGGCTCCAACAAAACACTGATCCCCAGGCAGCAGACTCCTTATAAAATTAATGGGAAAAAGAAAATTTACGAGAAACAAAAACTATGAAAAGGACCAGTTTAAGTTTATTAAGCTTACCCAAGATTTCAAAGGTGGCAGACGTGTCACAGATTTCTGACTCTCTTCCCCTTTGATTACAAGTTAGTGCAGATTTTGTTTAAAGAAAATCAAACATAGAATATCCTCAAGTAGGGTATTCATTTTGATGAGAAAATTAAGCAATGAAAGAAACAAAGAAATACCTAAAAGTAAGAAAGAAAAGCATTTATGGCAGAGATGTAAAATACAATACTTGGCATCCCTCACCTGGGGGGTTAAAGCGGAGGGTGGGAGGGGACTGACCTTTCAGCCTAGGCACCAGGGAGCTAGTTAGAGTGTCTTTCATACTACAGTTTTCCAAATTACAATCAAATTACAAATTCTTTGTATCCTGTGGTGGCAAATTCTTCGCCTCTGGACTTGTCTGGACAAATATGAATTAAGGTATGCTAAGGTACATGGAAGTGCATTTTGGTGTTCTTGTTGAGTCCAGGGAATTCATTTGAGGTTGCACATTAAGCAAATTGACTGGTTGTGGCGATTTCGCCTGCCTGGTTTGACCATTTGGAGGAAAGGTTTCTGGTATAAGAAGTTCAGTTAAAGAATAAATCCTGCTTGTAAAACCAGTTTTCTTGCAGCTAAAAAACTAAATAAAACCCATGGTTGACTATGTGATTATGCTATGGATCAATGTTAAGTCATGTCAGAACCACCTAAAACAATGGTGTGGATATTTCAGTAGCCTCATTTTAAAATTATTGTGAGATTATATTGAAAATGTAGTTTATTCATGGAGCTTTTTTTTCAGAGAGTGGTCAAGAAGACAGGCCAGGGTCATGTGATGGAGTGAACACCAGCATGGTAGCAATGGCAAGTGATGAGGAATATTTAGCTGAACATAATCAGGAAGAGAACATGCATCCTGAAACTGATATTCATTGTGATGAAAACAGTCATGTTGTGAAATGTTTAATAGATGATGTATCGCATTACAATAACAATGCCAGTCTGTCCTCAGAAGGCTTTCTCCCACATGAAGAAGTGACAAATTCTGCAAAATCTGAACCGTGTGTCATTGATGAAGGTAGCGGCATAGATATATTCCAACAAGACCAAGGCTGTGCAGATGGTATTATTTCTGGTGCTGCATGTGAAACTGAAAATGTTTTGGATTCTGTTAATGGCACCACAAATTTAAAGGCCAACTTTGAGGAAAGCCCAGAGGAAGATAAATCAAACTTTCCTGTTATTGAAGAGGAAGCCCCTGATAAAGAGGCTGAGAGAAGTATTATTCCAAGCTTAAAGACTGAGGAACCTTATTTTGCTGCTAAAGCAACAAATGTGATCAGCTCAGATGAAGAAATTGAACAGGCTGCTTTAAGCTCACTTTCAGGAAGTAACATCTCAAGGGATGACGACAGTTTAGTTACTGTCATTCAAGGTACTAATATTCCGTCATGCTAGAGTTTTTAAGGATAAGGTCAGTCATCCCTAAGTTTTGAGATCAGCCCTAATAGTACATTTAAGACTTCCCGAAAAAAAAGAAAAAGCTATAAAGTAAATATCATTGAATAACTGAATTATGTATTGATGGACAAAATGTTTGATTTTTGGGCTGGGTTTCAACTTGGATTTGAATAAGATGATAGCTTTTGACTTAATGAAACATCCCTTAGCAGATTGTTCTTTGGACTAAGCTGATAAAGTAGGAATGTTTATACTTTTTAATGTTTATTTTTACTATCCAGTCTCACCATTTTAATTTAAAGCTCAGCTCTTGTACACATATTAGGGGCAGCTTCAAAGAAATGCTCAAAATTTAATTGGCAAACATTGAAAACTATCTTATAACACTTAATTAATGGAAAAAAAGATCTGAGTGACTTATGATCAGTTAGACCCAGTTAGTTTGATAATTAACATTTCATACAACATTCCCTCTTCGTGGTTTTAACTACTAAAGGAGAGTGTGTTCATCATTAGTTTGGTCCCCAAAGTAATTAGTTCCCATATGTGCAGAAAATGGTGAGAGTATTTCTTTTAAAGATTGTTGTTGGAATAAAAATGTTATCTTTTTAGTGGGTGAAATGAAGCCTGAGGAGATGGAAACCACTGGAGAAGTAGACACTTCAAATGAGAAAATAGCAGAGCAGGATCATTTGGTGTGTAGTGGTGGAGAGGTTGTGTCATCTGAAAATGAAAGTTCAAATCCCGCCAAAGAACAAGCAGACATTAAAGAAGCTGCAATTGAATGTTTACCAGATAACAAAGATGGACAAACGACACTATCCAGCAAAGACGACTCAGTGAGCAATGAAGAGAATTTGGCAACAGATGATTTCAATTTATGCATTACAGAGAATGACACTGTTGCTTTGGTTGGCTCCATGCCAGAAATTCAAAACAATTCAACAGATTCTATTCAAAAGCCAAATGCACAGGTGGACACAGAAACCAGTGTCGAGAATTTACAAGGTGATGATGCAACATTGGTAATACAAAGTGACGAAGATGTGACTGATTTTTCAGAAGGGACAGCTAATTCTTTACTAGAAAACTCTAAAGTCTCTACTTATGTTACACCTGCTAATGGTGATGATGTAAATCACACCAAGGATGGTGACAATTTAAAAGAAAGCCAAAGCCACCGTGAGGATGTTTCAGAAGATTGGTACCAACAAAACTCTTCTGCAGAAGTTTCGTTGGCCACAGAACCTACTGATGAAATGGCAGGTAATGAAATAAGAGATTCCCAATCAAATGTGGACACTGATACCAGTCTTTCAGGAATTGAATCTGCACAAGAAAGTGGTGTTGATGTTTCTTTGAATTTGGAACAAGTGGATGCTAAAGAAAACACAGAAGTTATGTATAAAGATCTTGATGAACACATTGAAGCGGAACTTGGACAGCATTCTCCAAGATTTGATGGAGATCAGGCAGTTATAACACATACAGAGTTTTCCAATCTAGCTGGTGAAGCATTTGTTTCAACTCAAATTTGTGAACATTCTGATCATAACCAGAATGACTTGGACACTGCTGAAACACCTGATGTCACTGGAGAAGAGCAAGCTGACAAGTATCCCATTGAGGACAGTCTTTCTTGTAATGTTGCTGCCTTGGAAAAGGAGGTTGATGGACAGAATGCGAGAACTATCGTGGAATCTGATGCAGATGAAACTGAGGGTCTTAACGACAAAGTTTGTGTCAATTCCATTGAAGATGCTCCTTCTTCAAATGTTGTTGCCTTGGAAGAGAGAAGAGATGGACAGGATGTAAGAACTGTGTTAGAAACAGCCTGTGATGTCAAGCTAGCTGATGCTGTTGATAAGGAAGAGCGTGGAGTTTCATCCCTGGATGATGCACTTGTTCTGCAAAGAGTTGATGCAGGTTAGAATTACAGTATTTATAGGAGACATTATAAAGCAGAAAGTGCATGGGACTGTATGTCACCAGTCTACAACTAATTAATAATAATTGTAATACATCTCAGTGGTTCAGTAAACTTTATAAGCCTCACTTATGTTCACTTTTTTTTTGTTATTTTAAAATTATTAATGGGTGTGTTTTTCAAAAAAACCAAGATCCTTTCTTGGTTACAAAAAATAAGGTTACAATGAATATACTTAAAATAAAAGTATGAGCTGTCGCGGGGCAACGATTAAACACAGTGCTGGTTCAGGTACTCGACACAAACTTTACTCAAACACTCGAGATTTTCACTTTTACAATGATTACCACTTGACCGAGCTTGAGGTAAAAATCTGGTCTAATCTCAACAGGCGCACGTGGCCCATAGCAACGTGACGTAATTTACAATGTAACTTGACAATGGAAGTTCGGGAAGCGGAAGGCACATGAGCCACAAATATCATTCTCAGAAAGCAAAACAGACAATCATGTTAACCCAGTCACTGTAACTTTTATCCTACATGGTTTTCATGTTTGACTGCTTGCTCACCCCAGGAAGGCTGCCATTTTGAATATGGTGTATGAGCCTAGGAAAAGGTAGAAAATAAAATTTCTGACAAATTAAAGTGGGTGAAATTATTTGTTGAACAATTATCTACTTTAACTTTTGGCATGCAAATGTACAGATTAAGCCTGGGTGAGAAAAGTCTCAAAAGTAGAACATTTTGATTGTATGCCAATCCCTACTGGCAAATTCATTTAACATTTTTATTTCACATGAAACCAAATGTATATCATTGATAATGTAAGTGCAGGTTGGGAGATGTCCAACATTTTTAGCCCTAGCTTTGCTGGTTCTCAGTGAAGAGAAAAACTTTGAGTATGTCTGGTTGGGTTTGATGTAATTTTGGGTGATCTTTAACTTTCCTTCCATAGTGATTTGAGCTTTTGCATTTAATATTATAATTATAACTAAACAATTTACTTATTTTTATATACCTGTGATTATCTAGTTGTGTTTTGTGCACTTTGTATATGACTGTAAAGTGGTTACATTATGCAGTGTATCTGTGCTACAGCTGTATCTGCTGGTTTGCTTTTTCACAAAAATTATTGTCTTGTGGTAGAATCTCTTTCCTTGAGATCATTGTTCACATGTTTGTATTCTGAATAAACTTTCAGTGTTTCTTGTTTCCTTTGCATGCAGTTGCATTGGCATACATACATGTACTTTCTAAGTACTATAAGTTTTCATTTCATCAATATTGCTTTGTTGCAGATTCTCTTCTGACTGAGACAATCACCAACAACCCTCCCATTCTGAGAGATCTTGGAGAATGCCTGGACACAGAATACCAGCATGGACAAGTACCTTGCTGGAGAGACCTGGCTGAATTGCTGGATATTCCACCAGAGGCATATGAACACTGTGGTACCTTCTCAGCAACCAGTCCAACTGAAGACTTGTTTGTGTTCTTAGCAGCAACAAAGTCTCAGCTTACTATTCAAGAAATCCAGGAGGCCCTTAGAGAAATTGACAGACATGAAGTGGCGCAGCTACTGGACAGGAAAATTGCAGGTTTGTGTGAAGAACCATTAGATGTCTTTCATAGGGAAAATAAATATTGGTGGTTGTTGTTGTTGTTAAATGTTTAATTTGTTGAATCATTGGGGTAGAAGCTGCAGGAAGAGTTTGATTTGGGTGTAGCAGACCTAGGGTGGTAGAAGGGGCAATGTTATTTTGGGCAAGTCACTCTACTAGATGCCAGTTCCATGCTCCCTTTCTGGATGGGGGTAGGGTTTAAAGCAGGCTGGAGGGTGGCTGTTGGGCCATACTTTACTCACATGAATGGAATTGCGGGAAACCTTTACTCATTTTTACTTGTCTACACCACTACAATTAATTACATGACTGTATATAATTATTTTGATTTCCCAGGTGGTATGATCAGCAAGGAAAGTGTTGTCAGCAGCCTTGTGGAAAGAGACGACACAGACATTCTTGGTCGGATGGCATTAAAACTTGATAGAAAACAAAAAAATGACTGGAAAGGTCTTGCACTTCAGTTGAGTGTACCACAGCGTGTATTGAGAAACTTTGGTTCTCATCAACGTCATAATTCATCCTTGATGCTGTTAAAATACATTCCAATATTTGATCCTGAGTTGACCTTAGAGCACTTGAAAGGCTGCTTGGTCTCTATTGGCAGACAGGATGCTGTTGAGATCTTAGAGAATGCTGGAATCCCAGGTATTACTATTTTACCTGTACTGAAAAAGCAATTTAAATATTGTTGTAGGTTCTTTACATTAAAGGATACCTGTACCATTATTATAATATATACTAGGGTTGATAACTTGACCCAAGGGTCATGACAATGTCTTTCTTACTGAGAACGATATCTTGTTACGCTGCCTTACAACAAAATAAAAACTAAGTACTAATTAACTTGTCTACACTGGCAACAAATATTGAAGTGTACGATTATGCAATTGAATCTGATCTTTAAACATACTCAACAAATAACCAGACTGAGTGTGAGTGCAGCATCTTACAAGAATACAGCTATTGTAGATACAGTTCCTGTTAGTTCAAAGCACAAAGCAGGATAAGTACATTAACTTTTTGTTTATACATTTTCACAAACTCCACAACACTTAAATACTGAAGAACACTTTTATAGAAGAGACATTAAAGAACCAATGACAAATTTTCATTGTGGATTATTGTTAATCAGCTTTCAAACAAGCCTTGGATCAAAACTGCATGAGAGTTTGATTATAATTTTTGTTGAATGGTATTATATGTAATTCTATTACTTTGTTTCAGGGGATGAACCTGTCAAAGATATTCTTGATGACTCAGACTTGCTTGATCAAATAACGGACCTTCTGAATGAAGATCCTCCTGCCGCTCACTGGCGACATCTTGCTAATGAGCTTAAAATTCCTCAGGAGAAATGCAAGATCTTTGAACCTACAGAAGAAAATAATAACAGCCCAACTAAACTGCTATTTAAAAGCATTGGAAATTGGGAGCCAGACTTGACATTTGAAGAACTTGTTTTGGCACTCGTGGCTATGAAAAGACATGATGTCTTGAATGTCCTCCAGAAATATTTTTCTAGTAAGTTGAAATCCTTTGCCACCATAAGTCTTGGTACTGTAGTAAAATAATTAACAATATTATTCACCAAAGTGGAGGTGAATAGTGGTGGATATTTACCAAGTTGCGAAGCGGCAAGGTAAATATCCACCACTTTCACCAACACTGAGGTAAATAATTGTTTTAGTATATACCACACAAGCTGAATAACTAGTGGACCAAAGAGTAACTTTACTTGTTTAAGAGTAAC
>OMLO01003492.1_pt1 | contig 12960 bp, 6 predicted proteins | sample 1674811 | NCBI WGS metagenome assembly OMLO01 (sample SAMN06265003, study PRJEB25207) | coral metagenome | isolation source: Coral host | place: Mexico:La Bocana,Puerto Morelos, Mexico | collected 2008-11-13
GTAGTTTCTCATACTACTGTTACCGGTGTTTCATTAAACTAATCGGAAGCCGTGAGTCCAGGATGAGTCCAGTACTTACTTCATTGAACACATTCTTAAATCTACAACACTGCCCCGGTTAGTCAGATATTGTTTGGGGGCTAAGCATCTTACTGGGGGCTAATCGACTTGAGTTTTGGGACTAATCGACTTTGGATTGGGGGCTAACAGACTGGGGGCTAACAGACTGGGGGCTAATCGACTTGGGGGCTAAACGACCAGATACCAGCCAAGATATCTCGACCTAGATAACAAGAGAATGGATGGACTATACACCCGCTAGGCTTTTTATAAAACTTTGTTGCAACTTTAATACGTTTTCATAAATTTTATAATGATGTAAAGAAATTCTGAAGAACGCATTTGGATCTATTGCGTTGTGGCTGTTCCAGCCTCGTTCTCAGGGAGAGAGGAAGAGAGACCCTAGGAACTTTTTTGTCGTGGTCTTGTGTCCTTAACTATGCCGTAAGGGGTTCAAGAAACGTACGCGTCTACTGGGCAGAGGCTGATCTGTATAGGAATGAAACGGAAGTCAAACATAATGAAGATACTATTTGCATCGAAAGACTGCATGCGATTGGCCAAATATAACAAAATAGTTTTATTACACGGAATCATGAAACTGCCTTTCAACGTGTCATCAATGCTTTGTGTGGATAGTATGCCACATAGTGCGGTATGTCCTGTATTCGTTAAAGTTTTGGGTTGCACGCTTCAAAGCTAACAGAGAGTTCACCTTCCTTATAGTAATTTTCCATTTTGACGTTGATGCCATGCAATTTTTTTTTTCAGGTCAAATACTCTGAAGACCGTGGAATGTCTTCTGATGCATCAGCCAGACTTGTACTATTTCTCGGAATCAATGTTGCTCTTGGTCGCTTCTTTGGTGGCTTTCTGTGTTCCATCAAAAGGTTGGACAACTTGTATATTTTACAGGGCATGTTGCTGATAAATGGCGTTTCAACAATTCTCCTTACTTTGGCTAAAAAGTACGAAGCGTTTGTCGCCTACGCGGTTGTATTTGGCTTTGGTGATGGGGTTATGGCCTCAGTTTTTAACATCCTAATTCTGACATGCGTAGATCCTTCAAGAGCTGCGTCATCGTTTGGTCACTTCCTTTTGATTGCATCCGTGACGTCACTGGCTGGACCTCCAATATCAGGTGGGTTGACAATCTTATTTCCAGGATCATTCTCAGTTAAAGACAGAAAGACCTTGGAATGAGGACAGCTGAATTCGATGGTAAAAAGATTGTATGACAAGTCAAAACAACGTCGCATATTCTCATGGGGCAGGGAGGGAGAGACTCGGGGTTGTTTTTGGTAGGGGGGGAGCGACGAGATCTCTTATCCGACATTGGACTGTTAACCCCAAATTAAAGTCCCAGATAAAATATGATATCCCTGTTTCCCAGTTAAGGAACTGAAAATGATGAAAATGATGATAATGCTGACGATAGCAATGACCTTATCTTCGTCAATGAAATTGTTTACACTTGTTGAAATTAGAGCCTTGGATGGCAAATTTCAACTGATTTTAAAATTCATCCAGCGACTTTTTTTCCTCACAAGAATGCTCTATTAAGCTCACGATTTTCAAGCTTAGTATGTTACATACTGAAAAACAATATCTTAAATCTAGTGAATTCCGCTTGGTTCATTACCGAGAGTAGCTCATTAAACTTATGGCTGACTTCACCATTTCATTTTTTAGGTCTGACCGCTGACAAACTTGGTTCATACAGGCCCGCATTCTACATGGTCGGTGGTGCATTTGCTGCGGCTGCGTTAAGTCCAAGTATATTATACTGTCTTAAAAATGAGCGGATGAAAAAGAAAGAACTAGTACTTCCAAGTATCAAAGAAAACGCACAAGATGCTCAAGAATTTGAAGAGCGAAGCTGTAACGATGAAATTAGCGTGGACGGACCTTCGAAAACAACACATGATCACGGCACAAAACCAGCCGTGTCTGGTCATGAACTCTTCGTTTCCACAGTATAAATTAATACTCAAACATTCAATTAGCTCGTCACTCACTTTTGCGCGAAACTTCTTCGCCCGTTTTGGGTTTAGTACCAAAGGCTTATTAAAATAAACAATTTGACGGTTTCCTATTTGGTTAGTTTTTTTCATGAGTTCCAGACCACTTATTTCTGCTAAAATGGGGTAGTCGTCTAGAAATCTTCATTGTTTTCCGCACTGTTTATCGGGACTTCGGAATGGTGTCCCCAGCGCCACTGATAGAGCTGGTCTATCTCATCCTTTTCTTTTATGGAATTCTTTATTTGGTTAGTTCTTCATAACTTCCAGGCTATTTATTCCTACTAAAAGGGAGTGCTTAAGAAATCCACATTGTTTTCTGGCATTGTTATCAGGACTTTGACATGGTGTCCACAGTTCCACTGAGAGAACTGGTCTGATGTCATCCCTTTTTAGGTGGGACCTGCTGCATATATACCTACCAAGGAATGGAATTGTAACTTTATCAGGGAATCTTAGATGTATGACAAAAATAGGTCTATTTAATTTAGTGATTCTTCACGATTTATCTTTGGAATTATCTCTTCGTGTATTGATCAATTAATCAATGAATTTATTAAATTATTTATTTATTTTCTCGGTCTATTAGAAGTACATCCTAGAGGCCAAACAATCCTTTTGTAAAGCCAGAAATAAACAAATTAAAGTTTATGAAATATCTATCTCCATCTATTAGTTGCGTGCTCAAACACGGAGACGACTTTACGAGCGGGCATGAAATGTCATGGGTTCTCAATTTTATGTTCAGTATATAGAATATCGTTGCAACATTACAAGGACCGATACAGGCTTTTTTTAAGAGGTGTGCACCAATAAGGAATGTCGTAACTGAGTGGTGAAGTAAACAATTTTTAAAAGCAAATGTCATCTCGGGGGGGAGGGGGGGGAATGACCCCCGGCACCCTCCCACTCCAACAAATCTTAGTTTTCACGAGTTTTCGCGCAGTATTTTGGCTGATATATGAAAAGTGTCTAGAACTATTTTTACTCCTCGAGTTTTCAGGATCCATACAATGGGGTATCTGGAAACAAAATTAATTTTACTTTTCGATTTTTGAACAACAATCTTTCTTGTTACAGCACGCAAGCAGTGCCATGTTTACGTTGCGTGTGCTGCAGTGAAGTCGCGAGAAATCGAATCGGAAGGCAAAGAAAACAACGCGGGACACTTTCCTTCGTTCCTCGTCAAGAAATTCAACTTTACATACATTACATTACTTTACATTTCACATGTATGCCAGTTTCCCGTTGCACATTGGTAGAAATTTCGCATGAATGTATGTTTTCTCAGTGTAATCCAACAATAATACTTGCAAGTTAACATGTTCCCAAAATCCCCTTAACATGCCATTGTAATTCAGGAGCCCTCTAAAACAGTATTAAATACTCTCCAATACATGTAGAACTTGTTTTGTCTCATGAAAGTAAGTTGTTCATTATTTTGAACTAAACAGTTCTGTTTCTTATATAAGTGTTTACAGTATTGTGTCTGTAAGTTCCTTTATTTGACTGTAAATTCTACGAAATTCAACGAGCATTTTCAGCGCTAATTCAAATCAATGTTTATAACGGAACATGCATATTTTGAAAATTATGCTAATCTGCAAGATGAGAGTCGCATGCAACAATGACTGTTAGCAAAAGGCCATTCTCTCTCACGTTGGCATTGATTTGTATAATGTACCTCCTACCAGTTGTCTGAAAATTTTTGTGGGGAAAGGTAATTAATTTTTGTACACTGAGCTTTAAAACAAAGTTTTTATTTTCACAAATGCGTGATTACAACCAAAATAGGTGTCCAATCCAATTTTTAACCTTGCTCTTTTTGTTTTTATCCTGAAAGCTTTCAAAGCACAACACAAACACCAGGGCAGTCAATTAAAACAGTTCTTCAGTGATACTTCCTCTGCATGGAATGTTCTAGGAAAACACACGAGTTTGCCATTAAATTTTTGTATAAACAAAAACATTCATGCAAACAACCATGCCAAAGTGACTACTCTACATGTACTTGTGTGCAAGAATGCAATGAAAAATAAAAATAGCATATCTGACAAAAATGGTGACACAACAAAATGGCAGTATGGTTAGCCAAAATAGCACCCCAGTTAGCCTTAAATATCTCTGACATGACAGTGGGAATTTCTGAACAGTTGTAGGGGTTAACCCCTATAGACACCCACATTCCACACTGACTCTTACCTGTGGGATGAGGGTGTCTATTTAAGTTTAACCCTCCCAATAATTATTACTGAGAGCTAGCCAATCATGATTTTAAAATATTTAGACTGACTGGAGCACTTTTTAGGCTGACCATAGTACCTTTGCGTGATTCTAGAAAATATCCATACCTATACCATGGACAGGCCTTTTTAGAATTCTGAGGGCAAGAGGGGTTCTCCCATTTTGATTGTGACTGCTGAAGGTGCGATTAGGTAAATAAATTTGTTTGATGCTTTAGAGCTGGTTTTGTGATTTCCATGTAATGACAGTCGCTTTTGCCACCATCTTCATGGGGGAAAGGTAGAATCACAATTTTAAATCAAAGCGCTCAAAAACCACTCGCCTGGAAAAGGTATAAATTAATCTGGAATATAAACAAAGACGAAGTCACGCAGTTCATTGAACAAACAAATACACACTGTAGCCACCATCCCAGTTTTAGTCGCTGAACATTATTTTAGTCACAAATGCATATAATTGTATAAGTCACAATTTGAAGTTCTGTAAACCATTGCTAAATTTCTGGGAAGGTGCAAAAACATAAAATCTCTATTGTTGGAAGTCAAAGGGAGTCTAATTGTGGTTACAGATGACTGAAGTAAAAAAAAAGGGAAATACAGAAGGGACAGGAACATTTCGAAATCTGGGGGGTAGAGTATTTTGGAAATTCCAAATGAAAGCGAGGGTTAAAATTTTTATGCCACCCGTAATAGGGTATGGATATTTCTGGAATCACCCACTTCCCATTTCACGTTTTAACAGGCCCGGAAGTTCTTATTTTCTCCCTCCTTCATGATGGAACTCTGAAGACAAGAACAACAGTAGTATACTGTGAAATTCATGGTGTGAATTGTCTTCCCTCTCACAAACTCACCTGCTAAATTCTCAACACACTTGCCTAATTGCACCCCCTTACAGTTACATGTATTTATCAAGGTCAATCAATCAGTCAAGCGTTCAATCACTACTCGATCAATCAGTGAGCAAGCATTGAAAAGCACATAGCTTTATTCACCTCTTTAGTATGATTTACCAAATATCAGCTGAACTATTGTAGCCTTTGAAGTTATATTTGGCTTATAATAAGCTAATTCAAAGGGTTAGGGAGCAATTATTACAAGACCTCAAACTTTATTCTGTTACATGCAACTCACCTTTTAGATGGGGATACTCCATATAGTAATTAATTGCAATGGCAAACACACAGGCATGAATAAACGGGGTCAGTCTGGCATTCTTGCATGTGACGTACTTGGCACGATAGCTGTTCCATATCCTGCACCATCCCTTCCACAAAGGATCGGCTCCTCTGGACAAGTTACTTGCAAAATAGTCTCCCACGTTACGAATCTTTGTTTCCCCCAACGAGGTCATCTTGTCTTTGGCGTTTAATCCTCAAAACTCCCAAAATTCGACTGTACTATCGTGCCACGAAACCTCGGTGATGTTGGTTTGTGACTGAGGAAAAATAATTATAGGATGTAATGTCCCATAGTTCCATGGGACATTATAACCTAAGGCGAGTTTCTGCTGACCAGAATGACTTTTAGTTGAGAAATTGTTTGAGAAGACAATATTTATATGTCGATTATAGACAATTTATGACCGCTAGAAACCAAAAATAGGACAGGAATATTTATTGATGGACACTTTGAGTCTCGTTTTGTCCAAAGGCCCAAGATAAAACGAACAAAAAATAATTTTCAGATGTATTTGGCGACAGTGTTCGCGGGACTTGCGATCGTGCTCGTCTTGTTGGTATATTGGCTCAGAAGGCGAAAAAATCTTTCTAAGCCAAGGATTTGTATCCTGGTTCTTGGAGACATTGGTAGAAGTCCACGCATGCAGTATCATGCACTTTCATGTGCAAAGGCGGGCTATCATGTGGATCTGGTGGGATTTGGAGGTATCTGTATGATATTGGCGATTCTGAACAGTCCACAGGGGGGAAGGGAGGGGGGGAGGGGTAGTAATTTGGATCATTATTATGACAATAATTATGTCAAATACATGCAACTATTGCAATGCCTGCACTTAGCTTGGGTCATTAGGGGGAGAAGGGCAGATGAAAAAAATTAGGTAGAATTCTCTGGGGATATTAGTTTTGTACGGTTCTTTTGGGAAGTGGGGTAGGCTTGAGAAATTTTACTATTAGGCAAGATAAGGTACCAGTAATTCTGTCAAGTGGCCTTGATCTCGAGGCCACACAACACCAATAAAAATAATCTGACAATTAGAACAGTGACTTGATATTGCAGGATATCAGGACAGTAGACACAGCTTTTCATTGCTTATAGGCCTAGTGTAATGATTTGGTAGTCCTATTGGCTTAAGTTGGACAGGGGGAATGCTGGCCAGTTGCAAGGTCTTTCTCAGCTAGTAAACTTTAAAATGTTATTATAATTATTATTATTAATATTACTATTAATAATAATATTAATTCTTTTTAATTACCAATAAAATAATAATTATTATTTTTAGGGTCCAATCCCATCAAGGAACTAGCAGAAAGTGAAAAAGTTACAATAAATACATTGCCAGAATTTCCAGAATTCTTTAGAGGTAAGCAGAGATCCTTTTGTGCATATGACAGGCATCTTTTTGCTTTTTTATAAGATATATATACTGGTATATCTTAGTAGTGTTGGTGTTTTGCTGGTCAGGGATTTGTGGATTTAAAGTTCATATGTCTTATCCGTGGTCTGGATATCACAAAGCATGCTTTCAATTGGGTACCTGGAACATGTACCTACATGTATATGTTGTAGTTAAAAATTAAATTCAGGTAAAAATTAAATTCCTTTGTCTCTTAACCCTTATGAGGGTTAGAAGACAAAGGAAATTGAGAATCAAACTAGGTTAAAATTATTTTTAACTGCAACATATACACCTGCCAGGGCCCACTGCAACAGCAAAGCAAAAGCATGTGTTAAAATTGTCTAATTTTGAGCTTAGAAAATGCCATTTAGTAACACTGAGTACTTTTCTCCTCTGGATTAGAAATGAATTTACTTATAAAATAAACAGATTAAATGCAGTTAAATGAAATTGAAAAGCTGGCACTCATCAGGCAATCAGCAGTTCCTGGATGTTGGCACAGGCAGACTGGGCCATCGTAGTAGTAGCATGGTGTAGTGGAGTGGTTTTTTCAGTGGAGCTAGTTATTTTGCGTCATCTTCTTTTGCCCCTCCCTCCATGTCCCTTTCAATATGACAGATTCCTGGATGACCGTATAGCAGTGGGGGCTCATCACTGGCCTTTGAGTTGCAGGGATTGCCAGCCATGGGAGCATTTTACTGTTAAAAGATTTTAGAACACATTTTCTGTAATTTCTTTTTTAATTGTAGGTTTGCCCAGTTTGCTATTTTATGCTATGAAAGCAATTATCCAGTTTTTACAGCTCTTTGTAATTCTTCTTTGCTATGGATCACAATGCACACATATATTAGTTCAGGTGAGTGACAGCCTTTCATAAGATTAATAACTGTGGCGCAACAATATGCATGTACCAATACTAGTGCTTGTAAGTAAGTAAACATTTATTTTTTCCAGGTAACTCCATCAGCCCTATAAATAAAACAGCTATCAATAAAGGTCCCGCTACCAGCTTACAATATGCCAAAAAATAAGATAAACAATAGTTATTAGTTCAAAAGGCTAAAAATATAAAATTACTAACTTGGATAAAGCTAAAATTTGTTGCATATTATTTGTTATCAAATTGTTTTACATTGTACTGTCTTTTGCTTTTATATTTTGTTGTTGTTTGTTGTTTTGTTGTTTTGAGGCTGCCTCTCTTCTGGACCACACCCACATGTGTAGATGCCTCCTTTCTGGGGGTTGTAAACTTTACTTGTTCATGCATGGCTGGGACTTTAAGTTACAATGTTACAGTACTATAGTGTTCCCTTATTTAAAATTCCAATAGTTCACCCACTGCAGGCATTTTTTGTGACCATTCAAAAAGCAATTTTAGAAGGCTTATTATCAGGGGCAGGAGGGGGGGGAAGACTTTTGGAAGACTGCATTTTAACATAACAGTATGCTTATTGAGAATCTACAAGTCCTTCAGGCATTAACTAAGCCCCAGAAGAATTTAACTGATAGGAGGCTTATATAATATCTTAAAAGACCAAAATCTAAATGCGCTTACGTTTAAGAGAGGGGACATATTATTTTAAGGATTTTCACATGTGATATTTGGTGGGCTCTTTTGCAGTTGGGCTTTTTTCAGGGGTGGCTTGTTGCATTTCAGTGGTATGTTATGGGGGAGAGGGGTAGAAAGTACAAATTTTAATAATAGCAGACTCGATCAAGAGTTCAAAATAAAAAGAAAACCAAACATTTATTTCATGCAGGTCTTTCACAGATTGAAATTTTACTTAAACGAGGAGCCCATAATGTACAAAATGTACGTTAATGAAATTGAATAATAAAATTGAATAAATTTGTATTGCTAGCATTATTATAAATAAATTCTTGAGTAGTGAATACTATTTAAAATACTAGACTTTGAACCCAAACCAACACAGAGCTTCTGAAATCATTTTCTCTAAGATTTAGATCTAAATTTTAATAGGTTATTTTATTTATTTATGACAGAATCCTCCAGCTATTCCATCTCTGGCAGCAGCCTGGTTCATAAGTCTGTTGTGTGGCAGCAAATTTGTTATTGACTGGCACAACTATGGTTTCACTATACTGGCCCTTGGAGTGAAAAATCCTCAACATTTACTGGTGAAGATAGCAAAATGGTATGTTTCTGATCTGGGAAGGTAATACAATCAAACCTCTCTACAATGGCCACCCTACTGGCAGAGTTTACTGGCCGAGTTTACTGGCCATTGTGGAAAGGTAGCCATTGTTGGGAAGTTAAAATAACAACAAATCTCCCAACTGGGATGAAAATATCTGGCTGCTGTAGCCTGGTGGCCATTGCAGGGAGGTGGCATTAGTAAAGGGGTTAGCTGTATTTAGACTGAGCAGGAGCAGAGGTGAATAAATCATATCTTTGCCATTCAATGGTCTGCATTGCTAATAACTTTCTGTCAATAAAGAAGTCTATGTTGTTTTTCTAAAATTAAGTAACATTCTAGAATTGACTGAAAATGCCTCTGCCTAACTCATTTCTAAAAAACCTTAGAGTTAGAGTTAAGTTAATTGGTACTGGTACATTTCAATTCTCGTTTTAGAGCAATGTGATAAACCAGTGGCCACTTCCTCCTCTTTGCCTGTTCAATATACAGTGTCCTTGAGAATTTGCCATATTGTACTGACCGACTCCCTACAATGTACAGGAAACCTGGCAGTAGGATGCCATTTGAATCCTCCTTCATACTCTGTATTTATCACCTGTTAAGCCCTTTTACTAGTTAATATATATTGTAGAGGCAGTAGCATACAGTATGTGCTTCAGAAAGTACTGTATACACACTTGGAATCAGAATGATTCACTAATTTTATAACTGTTCACAATTTTTGTTTGTAGGTATGAATTCTTTTTTGGTGGCATGTCATCAAGTAATCTGTGTGTAACTAACGCAATGAAGCAAGATTTATGGGAACACTGGGGAATCAGGTGGGGTCATCACCTAAGCAAGCATCATACATATTACAAATATGCTCACAATTTACAGCTGGAGTAATTGACTTTTTTTATCAGAAAATACACATTTTACTCTGATATCTTTGGAAATGTTCTCAGTTATTTGCATTTTTGTGATGCAGTGGCAGTATAGTATTTGTCATATCATTTATATGTACATCACACCCCTTAAATTAACACCTTTAGGTACACGTACATCTAAAATACATGTTGGTTTAATTTGGAACAAAACGATCTTCACACAAGAGTTTCCATATAATTATCTATAATAGTCAGTTGCTTCAAAATAGTACAATTTTGAAAACAAGAATTGTTTTCAGGTACAAGTTTTATCTAGTAAGGATGGAAACATTGATGTTTCATCTCTGTTTAGAGCACACACACTGTATGACAGGCCTCCATCACGGTTTCATGAAATGGATCTTTCTACACAACACAAGGTCAGTTAACATACTGCTATATACTACATCAGTACGACATAAAGACTTAACACACATGTTAATAATTGCCACAACATACAGTAGACAAGCTAAATTTGCGCAAGGTTAAGTTTTGGGCAAAGGTTGACTCAAAGCATGTCAAGGTCTCACCCATTTTCACTTTTAGGCTTGCAAGAGGTTGGCTGACAAACGAGGCCTTTTTCTCTTTCTTTTGTCAAATTAAGGTGTAAAATTTAAATACGACACCCACCATGTTATGGTAATATACAAAACATCTAACAGAAAAATATCCCCAGTCTGTTTTATAATATGTATAATTATGTTAACTTTGAATGTTATCATATCAAATCCTTGCAAGTAAACTACTTTTTAAAACAGGTTTTTGTAATGATTCCACATTCCACATTCATTTTGTATGTATTTCCAGGTGCACCAGTATTTAAAATTGTAAAATGCTACTCTAACATACATGTACACGTAATCTTAGGGCCTGTCTGTGATCACCCACTCTGCAAATGTATAAAGTAAATACAATATTGAGGGTAGTACACGTAATTACATCAGGGGAGTTGTTGGGCATAATTTACATGTATTACAATTACTTTTAATTATTTAAACTACCCGCAGTATATTACTGCTAAAGGTTTCAAGTCTTGCCCAAAGCTTGTGACCAATCTCCTCAGACTAGATCAGATGATATACCTGTGAACCTCTTTATATGAATACACGACTCTATATTTATTAGAATGTGCAGCAATCCATTTAGCAAGCTAGAATGATTGCAGTATTACATGTATCAGTTCATTTATTTTGTTATTTTTAGTGATTAAATCACTTTTTGATAGTTGTATTTGTTATTGTTGCTCGGCTGCTGCTACCAGTTGCTCATGTTGTGTTAAAGAAAATTGCTACACACAGCAACATGACATTTCCAGCCAGTTCACTTTGATCCCCATAAATACAGTGTGTTAAATAAATGCATTATTCTATACACATTAATGAGCTGAATTGTTCATTAACATTCTTGCCATTACTTTCCAGCTTTTTCAAAAACTTTCCAACGAATATGAAGTTTTCAGTACAACAGAGAGGTAATAAGGTTAGGTTCCCATTTCTAAATTTAATGGTATCATTATTAATAGTTGACAAAAAGTGTGGTGGCCATTTTATTGCATCTCATTAACAAGTATATTTTCCTTTGTAAGCCCTTCAGAATACAAGACAGATGTTGAGTCCACAACAGCATTTACCCTTCAGTTAAAAGATGGACGAATTCTTCACAGAAAACATCGTTCTGCTCTTCTGGTCAGCAGTACAAGCTGGACAGGTTAAATTTTTCAAAACAAATTTTTACATTATATATCCTGAATTTGCTCTATGCAAATTAACTTTACATTGAGGGCAATGTGGTGTTTTAACACATATTTTGCCTCTAATGTGTACAGAGGATGAAGACTTCTCCATCTTACTGGATGCTCTTGAAGGTAAGAAACAAGAACTTACAAAGCTATTGATCTGTTTTTAGGCAATTAAATGTTTCCATCCAGTGGGTACTGAGAGCCCAAAGATACCAGTCTTCAACCGAACAGGTGTCGAGACCAATGGGTGTACCTGTGGATGTCTACTTTTTAAATGCCCCCTAAACTTTATTCCTCCCATACCCAATTTTGGATTCCTACTTGTAGTGTCCTGACTAACCACTTGACCAGTACTGATGTTAATGAATAATCAGGCTTTTAGCTCTGATAACTACCACAGGACAACCCTTCAACAAGTTTTTTTCTTAAAAGATTGGTTAACATATTTTTCAATCAATACTGACATTTAGGTACTTTTTGTTCTAAAACAGTTTACAATAAATTTATCGCTGAGGACCAAGAAGCTCTTCCCTCATTAGTTTGTGCAATAACTGGTAAGTTCATGATAAGTGGAGGCATGGCAGGCTCATGGTTAGTGCACTCAACTCTAGTCTGAGTACTCGGTGTTCAAGCCCTGGCCAGGGACATGATTGTCTCACTGTGCCTGTGGGTACCATTGAATTCAATGCTGGGGTGGTTGTGGTAACCATGAGATAAAAAAAGCATCCCTTTCAGGAAAGTACAAATACTCCTAGTCTCTTAATGCTACTGAAAGGAGAGATTTGTGCTGCCCTCATGGGTCACCTGGCTTGTACCCAGACTTAACTCCCCCACTCCCTTTCTTTACAAAGAGCAGAGCAAATCGCATTACTTAATTTTTCTGTAACATGGATGAAAGGCTGACTGCTCTGTTTTTGTTTCGTGTTCCTAGGAAAAGGACCATTAAAGGAGTATTATCAAACCATTATCAGTAAAAAGAACTTTAAGCATGTAAAAATCTGCACACCGTGGCTAGAACCAGAAGACTATCCAAGGCTTCTTGGTACGTTTTATGTCTTCAGTGCATTAAAAGTGTACTTTTGAGGTAGAGAAATAAAAATACTTTAAAATTCATTAATGTCACGGTTCCGCATATTCACCTTAAGTAACGCAATATTCAGTAACGCAATAATAAAGACAACAACAAGATGGCGTAATAGGGGGAACACAGCTCTGTGGCAGGTTAGTTCGCGACTTCGGGCTGTGCGCGGAAA
>OMLO01003493.1_pt1 | contig 12957 bp, 10 predicted proteins | sample 1674811 | NCBI WGS metagenome assembly OMLO01 (sample SAMN06265003, study PRJEB25207) | coral metagenome | isolation source: Coral host | place: Mexico:La Bocana,Puerto Morelos, Mexico | collected 2008-11-13
AAAAAACTTACTTAGAACAACAAAGCCTGAAAGTTTTAGTTCAATTGGACAAATCCTTCAAAAAGGCAAATATAACTCGTTTTGAAAAAAAGAAACGAGCTTTGAACGTACAGTGACAGAAATGATTTTCAAAATAAAACTTTAATACCATAAGATTAAAATTCCGTTAAAAATAAAAAATTCGATCTTCTACATAATTGTTTGGTGTGCCCCCGCCTTAAGCCGTGGTCAAAAGGTGCACATGATCGGTTCGTTATAGCTGATTCTCCGTTATTCTTATATGCAGGTGTTTACTGTAGTTGATAAAAGTCGATGACTGTGCAACCACAATGGTAACTGCGCACTTACAGCACTATAAAGCAGTATTTTATGTGTCTGGTTTTCTTTCTTTGTACTAATTTCTTTTACATTATCAGGGACTAACTTGAAAACCCAACGGTTCGTTTAGCAGGCCTCTAGTCTCATTTTTGTATAATTTTGTAATTAATTTACCTATCTTGTTAATTAACCTCTAATGTACTCAATATCTTCCATGTAAATTTTTCCTCTCAGCCAATAAAGATTATTGTTGTTGTTGTTATTGTTGTGCCTGATAGTTGGTGGTCCAACGAAAGCGCGCGCTACAGCTCTCGTCAACTATCATGCGCCATTGACCAGGGCTTTAGACCAGAGTAGCAGTGTCACCCAGGAACAACAAAAGCAACCTCTAAGTTCCGAAGCACTGCACTGAGCTTCATGACAGAGATCATCTTCAACAGGGAAACAGGAGCAATCTTATCATTACCAAGTTAAACGAACTATATAAATAAATGATTTCAAAGCACTCTTTACACGCTGACCAGATTTGACCATAATATACTTGAAAACCGTGTCGGCAAATCGGAAAAGACAAATATCTAAATATAAAAGTTTGTCTGAGTGAGTAAAGCGCTCATTATTAATCGTGATAAACTTATTTAAAATGGTCGTCTGGGATTTTTTTCTGAGTCCAATCTCGAATATATAGCTCACCTTTTTAAGCGGTCAGATAAGAACGAGGTCATGAACCAAAACTACCACATCTGGCCAATCGCGACGCGGGTTCGAATCAGTCCCATTCGATGAACCAATCAGAGCTTACGGCGCAGGATAGAGCTTGGGACGGGTGCCAGGCGCGGGAAAAATGGAACAACCGTATCCAAATTTTTTTTGTGTGCATCTGATTGGCTGAAAGAAAGGTTAGTGCACTCATCGGTTAGAGGGCCATGCCTCATGAAATTTACGTGCAACGTTTCACGTAAGTTGCTTCGCCTAAATTCATCGCATAACAGTGGTTTCTGCTTAAGTAAGCAGTGTAGCACCATTTCCGGTAATTTTCGCTGGTTAACAATGCTACATTAAAAAGATCGGTTCTTATTGTCTAGGCAACAAACAATTGTCGTTTGACTTTAGGGTAGTGACGCGACTGAAGTCTGGCTGTTAACAAGTTTAATGGTTCCACCTCTTTGAACAAAAACGTTATTTCCACTATGTTTGTTTGGTTTTGTTTAGGATGTAATAACTAAAAGATATTAACACGGTTAACACGCAAACTGAAAAATAACTAGCATATTCGGTGCTCAAAAAAGACCTGACAGTTATGACAGCCTTTACAAAACGGTTCTCGAAGTTTGAAACACCAAAGAGCTCTCTTCAAGAAGTCTCTTCTTAATGCGAGTCTAGCTGGCCGTGGGAAAATTCCTTACTCCTAATCACCAAAAATTATCCTTAGAAACACTCTTTTAGTTCCTGAATTAAAGGATTAATCTTTTACTTGTGTTATAGAAAATTAATGGATGAACCTAATTTCAGATAATTACAGTATTCTGTCGTCATGAAGAAGACATGTACTAGCGGTCGTTAATTTATCGGGAAAATGTCTGGGACTTTACGCACGCAAGTTGCTTTGAAAAAAATTCAATTGAGTCAAATTAGCCGCAAAGAACTTGAGCTGTTAGGCTTATGCTATGCATTTCGACATTCTTTGCAGTTTAAAAGTGTGACAACAGGTGCGCAAATTGTGTTCAGGGTACACTGATGACGTAAACAGAATCATATACGCGGATGAAGTCACGGCTGAATGGTTGGGAAGAACAGATCGCACAATATTCAGGGTTTGTCCTGGTGTTTTCATCAACAATTTATTTGTCTGGATCATTCTGTTAAATAGCCTGCATTTTTCACCTTTGATGTCATTCCACCGAGATATAGAGACACTCCGAGTTTATCGTGAGATTACCACTCGACATTATCGACATCAACAAGACTTTCGCAACACCGAGAACTATCTCTGATTGTAGAAGAACTAATATTACAAAACTGTAAGTAGATCATTTAAACAGAAATTTTCTTTTATTCTATTTGTTTTTAGTAAAGATAACTTAAACTTATGTTTGCAATAGAAGTTTAAATTATCCACATTAGTCCAATTTCAGTTCAGGTCGATCTTTCTTTAAAATCAAAAGTCCGTTGTCAGCCGCCAACACATACTGCCGAGACGAAATATTATTTTGCATTAGTGCTAGTGTTTGCTAGCTCACAAAGCCTTTAAATCGAAGTTTATAGACTTCTTAAGCACTTGTTTCTTTTTTAACTTAACTATGCACTTAATTTCCATACCAAAGATGAAAGCTGCATTTCACATTAACACAGACTATTCGCTTGAGATCGTTCCAAACAAAGACAACCAAATATAACTTATCATCTTTCACTGTACCGCTTTCGAAGAGCAGTAAGGTTGAAGTCAAAGAAATTTAAAGAAATTTATTAACCCTTTAGCGTGACAAATCCAGTTCTTTCCCTCTAAACCTTTTTCAGTCTGTTTCATACAGACTCCTGGGGCTTGAGATTTTTCAATGTTCAGTTGGTTTAACAGCATTCATCAAAGGTGGTTATTATTATTTTTTTTTTTTTGGGGGGGGGGGGGGTGGAGTGGAATAGGGACAGGATTCGTTCGGAGTTTGCATGCAATACGGGTCTGCAGTTTACCCAGCTAGAAAAGAAATGTTACCAGTCCTATCAGCAATGCAAATTGAATTTACAATTTTCTGAACCCCCGCTAGTAACGTTTTATTAAATTTAGAAAGTCACAAAGAATATGGCACTCGTTAAATAAACTCCACGAGTGAATATTCACGTAAAGTACATGTTTAGAAACGTATTGTACTGAACAAAACTGATCTTCAGTGATACTTCTTTTAAAATTGTTCTTTTTTCGCGTACTTCTCTCCAAAGGTTGCCTTTGACTTTGACACTGCATCAAAACTGTATCGTTATTTTTAGAAGATCGCGGGACAAAACAGTACATTCTGTCAACTTCTGTCAAGTTGGTTTCATTAGCGCGAAAGCAAGTGAATATTGAGCTCTGAAAATCTTGATTGTCGCTCCGACTCTATCATATCAATATCGTGACGGAAAACCCATTAACTGCGCCACCGCTCTCCATATAAGGAGGTGTCAATTGATATTTGTCAATTTCAAAATCCCACCGGGACTTTTCGAAGCCATTGAAGTGCAGTCGAGTAAGTCGCACTGCACATCAGGGATGTAAATTACTTGTGTACATATTTCAGGCTAGCGTTTTAATTCTACATTGTTTTCACGGGTGTTTTATCTTGTCAAATATGTAGAGGGTGTGTACTCATTGAAGCAAGGCGGACGAGAAAAAAATAACTTTGTCGAAGTAGGAGGGCTTGGAAAGCTGAAATAGGATGACTACCACGATCGAACGAGAGCAGAGCAGCATAAAGAGTCCGAGGAGCCCTTCCAAGGCTAACACTGGACAGTTCAGCTTCAAAGGATCTTTATACGTGGCTCGTAATGAGAAGGACTGGATTGAAATTCAGAAGAACACGTTTACAAATTGGTGTAATGTGCAAATCCAGCCTTACGGTGTTCAGATTACGGGCGATTTAGCAGAGGCTTTTGGGGACGGATTAACTCTTGTGTACCTGGTTGAGTCGGTGTCGACCAAAAAAGTCGGTCGATACAACAAGAACCCCAAACTCTATGCACAGAAACTGGAAAACATCACAACTGCGCTGAAATTGCTGGAAAGTGACGGCATCAAGCTTGTGAATATAGGTAAGATACTCAAATATTTCGTGACATTACCAGACGTATAACAACTTAAGCTATCCCACGACATTTTTATGACCTTTTCCTGTTCCTCACACTGTTCTTAAATACAGAGCAGCGTTAAATAAACATAACGGTACAATGGCTTATTAAAGAGAAAGCTTCTAAAAGATACATAAGAAAGCTATTATAATTTCCCAGTGCATGAAACAGAACTTCAGCCGCTGTCGAAGAATTTCCGCGTGTGTTCCTCGATTCACGTCCATCGCTGAACGTGTTGAGATCACGCAATAATCGGGTTATTTCGTTCAAAACAGGTATTCGAAGAGCTGGGAAATGTTAAAGCTTCTTTTAGTTATAGGGCGTTTTGTTGACCCCCAAGAACAGCCAGTAATGTTCGTGCTTCGACAACGAGCACGATCGCTTTGGAGTTTGTCCTTCTGCAGACAATATTGCACGTGAACTGATCACACGCAAAGCAAAAAAGTAAATGGATACTACATTAGCGACTTCAACAGCAAATCTCTGGAGAACCTGCTTTAGAGAACGACTCGACCATGACACTAATTTCTATTGTGGTTGAACTACTTTAAAAACTTTCATTTTCTGCTCGAGGCATTAAATATTTATTATATAGGTCTACGAGTTTCACGATTACCAATGTTTACTTTTTTCGTTTTCGGTCAAACCCATATTCTAGACCTCTATTTTTCGACTTTTATTTACAAAGATCGCAGACAAGGAGCCTTCAAAAAGACAACGATAATCGCTTAAGAATATTTTTGGTCCACAGGGATGAAGTGAAAACAATTAAAGGTAATTTATGTGCGGTTTCGTCGTGCAAGCATTGGTTTCATTCCATAAATTTCCGTTGCATTCACCCAGTGCTTTCCGTTTACGTTTTAGGTCTTTTAGCTTTTATGAAGCGCCTTCCGTTGACAGAAATACGTAATGACGATAGATTGTCTTGCTTTCTTTTTCACTGGAGGTATCGATTCGATCAGCTCGCAGTACTGAAACATGTTTTGACGATCGATTTTCGCAGCTTGATATTTTTATAAGCATCCTCGGGCGCCAGGGAAAAATATAAGCCTAATTTTGATGGTCCCATTGTTGACATTTAACCAAGCTATCAAATTGGTGGCTGTTGGTTTCTCACTTGATATCTTTTGTTTTTTATTAAACACATGCAAGACAATCGAAATATCTAGAGTACTCACTTTCTTTACGGCGAAAAAAGCCTAAGAGTGACGCATTCGGTAGATGCATGGAACCACAACTTCCATTTCTCACCTTTGGCAATTTAAATAAAGTTAATTTATCTCTAAAAAGCGCCCAAACATAATGGATATTGCACCAGACGGGACTTAAGAAATATTGGGTTAACTAGAAAACAAATTTTTTTTTTTTTCAGTTGCAAATTAAGAAAATTAGACCTCCTGTAATTCCCGCAAAAGTGCACAGTCAAACGTGTAGTCTAGTGAGTCGTCACCTTGGGGATTTGTTTAAGACCGCTAAATACAGGTGGACCGTTTATCTGTTAAACTCCGTGCCAGTACATCTTTATTTTGCTTGCAGATATTGTTCTCCCTGGTAACAAGTAACCCGCAGCGTAGAATTGTTTTGTTCTGGTTTCCTGGCTCATTTCTTCTTTCAAAGCTTCCGAATAGCTTAACTTATATTTTCTATATATATGCTTTTCAGTACAAATGTTTTAGGAATTTGTCTCTACCCCAACGCCCAGTTTTGTTCGTGCTCTTGGGCGCGAACCAAACGAAACGGAAAAACCTTTCAACAAGGAAAACGAGAAAACTGTAAAGGACTACACCGTGTATTATTAGCCGATCAGGAGGGCCGCGTATTGCGAAAGCAATCGTACAATGATTTTGAGATCACTCCAGTAAAAACTAGCGAAGATATTTCTCTTTTGTCGATAAAACGTTTTTTCTATTGGTCCATATCAGAAGCCGATTACCCGGAGCCTCCATCTACTATACTTGACATATGAGAAAACCCTTTCCCCTATCTTTCTATTTTTAGAAACATCTCTTGAGTGTTACTTCAGGCGTGTTGCTTCGACTAGGTCCCCTATTTTGGTGATTTTAAAAACGATTTGGTAGCTAATAGACCAATTATTCCCCAAAGCCTTGTGCTGAGGTCTATTGTTTAAGGCTGAATTTTAATATATTGAAATTGGCCTATTGATACTTGAATTGATATTTGAATTTCTTTTCGTGTTAATTGTTTGTGGGGATTCCTCTGACTAAAGTGCTAAGACAGCCATAAAAAAGAAAACAAATTCATTTCAATCAACTGACAGATCTCTCTCCGCAGCAGAAGTCTAAAAACTTTCGTTATCGAAAGCCGCTGTGCGAGGCGAGTGCAGGCGCAAAGTCGAACACATCGATCCCTTTCACGCAACCCTGCGCCAGCACTCAAATCTTTCAGTGGATTCTCCTCTCTTAAATAAAACCCTTTGAGCCTCTGCAGGGGAGAGAGCTGACAGATTTCGAGTTAATTTCCTTTTTTGTGTTATCTAGGCAACGAAGACATCGCTAATGGAAACGTGAAGCTGATTTTGGGTCTGATATGGAGGCTAATTCTGCATTATCAGATAAGCTCGAGTGGCAGCGCATCTGGAAAACAACTTCTTCTCCTGTGGCTTAAAAACGCCATTCCCGACATAAACATCAGAAATGTGACGACCGACTGGAATGATGGGATCGCTTTAAGCGCGCTTAACGAATTCTGTCAACCAGGACTCTGCCCGAACTACAAGAGTCTTAATCCCAACGATAGGCTATCTAACACGAGTGCTGCCATGGATGCTGCGGATAAAAACTTTAAAATTCCGAAGGTGTTGTCTCCGGAATTCTTCGTGAGTCCCTACGTGGACGAGTTGAGTATGATGACGTATTTGTCGTATTTCACACAGCCGGGATCAGTCGGAGAGAAGCGAACTCTCGAGTTCATCAATGAGTCGGCTCCAGGCTTAAACGTACGTAACTTCAACACGGATTGGAACGATGGGAAAAAGTTGTGCCAGTACTTAGAGGCTATATGCCCTGGGATAATCCCGGATTACGAAAATATCGATCGCAACAGTCCGCTGGAAAACGCTACTCTAGCGTTGAACGTAGCTGAGGAGAAATTTGGTGTGAGGAAGGTGGTCACTCCCGAAGAACTCGTCAGTCCTGATGTAGACGAGCTTAGTATCATGGCTTACATGCTCCAGTTCCGTACATGTGAGAAGCTTCAGAGCCATGCACACATCTTCAAGGCGGAGGGGGCCGGAATCAAGCGAGGAGTCCGCGGGAAAACATCCGAGTTTTTTCTTCACGGTCGCAAAGATATTGGATTCGACGGCGTGCGTATTGACGTTAAAGGCCCGAGCGGGGAAAAGTCCGTGTCCGTGGAAACACAACCCGAACCCGATGGATCTCTTCGATGCCGGTTTGTTCCTACTGAAAGTGGTATTCACACGATTTCTATCAAGCATGTTGGGAAGGAGATCCCCAGTGGTCCATTCAAGGTCATGATGCATGAAAACGTCGCAGACGTCCACGTTTCGGGAGAGGGAATCAAACACGCCGTCGTCTCCAAGCCAGCAGAGTTCATCGTTCAAACCAAGGACGACAACTCACCCCCAGTGTCAGCAGTGGTAGAAGGACCCACTAAAACCGCGCACTGCACCATGGAACCCCTGGGGAATGGAAGATGGAGAGGGAGTTTTGTCCCTCGGGAAGTGGGAGAGCACAAAGTTCGTATTGAGGTCGGGGACACCCCATTACTTGGCAGCCCCTTCACAACTAAAGTAGGAGACCCAACCAAGTGCAGTGTAGCTGGAAACGGTGAGTCGGTCTTTTACTTCACTTTGGTCACGCAAAGCCTATTACGCAGACGTTCCCGTCACGTGTGCTAAGATTGCGCGAGGGAAAAAAATCAAAAATCAAGGTTTATGATGAAATTGGTATTCTTGTTCAAACAATCTGTTCTTTATGGCAAAGAAAGAAGACCAACTGCATGACGCAGGAAAAAAACTTTTTTTTCTTTTTTTTTTCAGAAAGTGTTCGTAATCCGTTGATAGGACGTCCTGCTTCCTTCGATGTGGACACCTCCGGGGCGGGGCTAGGGGAACTGGCCATTCAATGCCGGGGCCCCTCGGGGAATGTCCCGGTGGACGTGCGTCCGACTGCGCCTGGTCGATACAATGTGTCGTTTATTCCGAACAAACCTGGCGAGTATAATATCCACTTTGTATTCAATGGAGACGATATACCAGGCAGTCCAATAAAGACTATTGTGAATGATCCAAACAAGATTGTGGCTCATGGAGAAGGACTCTATCAGGTACGGCATGCCGGCAGTGGCTTTTCATAAATAGCAAACAATCGTTATCCGTATCAATTTGTGATGTCGCGAGAATTTACTGCGCATGCGCTTTTAACGATAAACGAAGCAATAGATAAAGAAAGCAAGCGGTGCCCTAGTTATAAGAGACGGACAACTATTTTTTTGAGGGGTGCTTTCTACTATCCAGGTTCCATTGTTTTATGTTAAATTAAATTCTTGCACAAGCTATTGTCCACATAATAAACATCATGCACAACCTAAGGGTAAGCAAAAACATTTCATTCCCAGAAAATTGCTACTAAACCCCTTCAAAAAATGTAATATGGCGCGTCGCTCAAGGCACAAAAGTAGTGCAGATTAACCAGAAAAAAAAAATCAAAATGAAGATTTAAAGTGGTGCAGATTTTCCCCACATTATTGCGGTTTCTTTGTAAGAAATCGCTCATTTTAAATTTTTTTTTGTGCAGAAAAACTATCTTATCCAATCTTTTTCTATCTTATCTTGTATTATGTCATTCCAGGTCACCACCGACTCTGAAGCAGAGTTTTTCATTTCTCTTCACGGCGCCGGTGACGGGGAACTGAAGGTCTACGGCGAGGCCCCTTACGGGCATTTTCCTGTGGACTTACTACAGTCCCCCAAGGAAAAAGACACCTACATTGTACGCTACACCCCGAGGGGCGTGGGCGAGCACAAAATTCACATCAACTTCGCCGGGGAGCCAGTTAAAGGCAGTCCGTACATAGTGAAGGTAAGACATTTAAGATAGCTGAAAAACGTACCTGCAGTTCATCAGGAACTCGCAATTATGGTTTGATCTTGAAGAACAGGTCTCGAGAAATGAAATGAGTCACAAAAGTAAATTCTGTACGGACAATGATATCTCGAGTGGATATAAATCACATTATTAAAGAACCAACCTAAACAATTTTTTCAATACTAGGTGGCAGATCCCCGACAGGTCACCCTGGAAACGCATCAGCTGGAACAGTCACCGAAACGCTTCACAGTGCGCCACGAGGTGGACATACCGGTGCAGGTGCCTAGCTCAGCTGGAGAGGGTCAACTAGAGGCCGCCGTTATGGGCCCTGACCTGTCCAGTGTCCCATCCACCGTGACGAAGGAGGACGATGGGTACCATCACATCCGGTTTGTACCTCGTCAGACCGGTGAGCACAGAGTGATGGTCAAGTATGGCGGCAAGGAGGTATCCAGCAGCCCATATGTCATCCACATCCGAAACTCTACCACAAAGAAGGTCAAGGTGACGGAAATGGAGCAGATGAGGACTGGGTACTCGGCGCGGAAAGAGGTTTGTCATTTTCCCTTTTAACTTAATATCAGTTCAGGATTGTCGTTAATAATACGGAATACTCTAACAATAGGAATTGAAGATGCCTGGAGATGGCGACTATAAAATGGATTGCAATCGGCAAAACTGACTACAAGTTGCTCAGATTCTCTGGTTCTGTTGCAAATACCTTGTAATAAACTGCTCTCTGATGAGCACAGTTTGTAACTAGCGGCAACATTTCCTGGCATTATCAGTGATACATATAGTACCTCTGGTTTTAGGTTGATGTTCCTATTGAGGTCCCAGAAGAAGTCGACGAAATCTCTGCTTCTGTTCAAGACGAAGATGGAAAACCCGTGCATTCAACACTCACCCTTGAACCAGATGGCTTATACCACGTGAGGTACAATCACATGTCTTGCTTGACGTTGTGACTTACTGTGGCTAAGTCACACTATTTTCCAGAAATTCTTTATGATACAAACTTGAGTTGATGCAAATCTATTGAAACCGTAGAATAATTGTTTAAAACGACAGGAAAAGGTGATCGTAGTGATAAGAAAACTGACTGATTTCTGTGGGTATGGTTTAAGTAATTACCTGTACGTGATGTAGAATCTAAGTAGGTCCGGAAAATGCAACCTTTAATTGAGACCAATCTGGGCGTGGCTCGAGTTTTGTGTAAACCTTCAAAGATACCACTTAAAGTGGAACAGGGTTGATTACCATCCACTGGTTGGGAATGGATCCTGCACTAGTAGATATGACTCCAGAGGGCAGTGAAATCGAACCTAAAAACGGAACTGAGAGCGTTTTCTAATTGTTGTCTCTCGTGTGGACCCTAAAAAGTACTTTGTTTGGGCCTGAACACTCTAATTTGAGACCAATATCCTTGATTTTATACAACCCAGGATCAGGATTTACACCACTTAGCTAGACACAGGCATCCCCGATACTATCTTTTAATATTGGACTTCCCCCGGTTTTCACTCCGCCAAGTGTTCTTATGTATTGTGCGTGTTTTAGGTTCGTTCCTTACAAGCCCGGTCGCTATACAGTTGATGTGCGCTGCGGAGGACAATCTATAGAAAACAGTCCTTTTGTGATGAAAATCTCAGAAGCCGAGGCAGTGTCTGTAAAGCTGAAAGAGTTCGAGAAACAGGTAACGTTCTTATTTGATTTAATTGTTAGACTCGCGTCCTTCAGTCAGGGGAGATATTCTATTATCTGTCCACTGATCCTTGAAGAACGAAGAACTGAAAAGAATGCGGTAATCAATAGTTTGAGCTTGTAATTTTGTCTTACATTATCGAGACAGTGTCTAAAAAGCAAAACATCGACACAGTGGCAAGGCCCCTGGTGTTCGAAGGCTTTTTGACGTTATCCTGCGGGTAAATCGCTTTCCAGTGAAAAAGTGTTAACAAATAAAACCTCGCTACCCACTGGATAGTGATTTATCTGGTAGATAGCGTTATACACCCTTCCAAGAACTCGGGCCAGAGGACTTGCTTAGGGATCTAAGTATTACACTGTGCGCGTAACCTCTTGATCTTCCCAATCCGGCTTCGCTGCTGGCAGGATCAAATTATATAATCACGAACAATCATACACTTAACGATCACGTTTCTCTCATTCCGCCCCATTCTCACATCTCTGTATAACTTTTTAATCCGTCTATCCTCCCCTCCCCTGCTAGGAAGGAGTTCGTTATCACGTGGGGTATGAGGTGGACGTACCGATGGAAATCCCAGCAGAAGTTGATGAAGTATCCGCTGCTGTGTATGACCCGGATGGTAATCCAGTGAAGTCCACTTTCCAGAAAGAATCCGATGGTCTGTATCACTTGAAATTTACTCCAACCAAGATAGGACAGTACAATGTAAGTAGATTATGAAAAATATCTTATTTCCTCTTTTAAGAACAGCCCTATTTATGAGAATATAGAAAATCATCAGCAGGGGTTATGTTTTGATGTACCTCCAGATTCTCAGAAATGACATTACAGAAAAGTATAGTAACCGGTGTGGAGAATTAATAGTTCGAGCTGAGGACTGAATAGGGCAAATTATTGTGTTTCCAGATATTTGTTGGAAATGCTGGCATTTAAAGGCCAGTAAAACGTAATTACGAAAAGGGTGGAATTTTTCAATATATGTCTTCATTGTATTCTGCAGATATATTGTTTGACTTGCTTTGCTCGCGAATTAGCCTGAGGGTGAAAGAATCTCATGTCGTTTAAAGAATTTAATATTTTGATTCTCAAATGGTTATTCTTGTTTAAAGCGGTTTTCAATTGAGTGTTGTAAACCAAAATAATCACCTTAGCCAATCGCAAAGGACACATGCAATACAGTGAATCCATCAAAACTCGAAGTAATTACATGAAGCTGACGCAAAGCGCGGGAAAAGGCGTGTGAAAGAGTTACGAGTTTCAGTTTTACTTCCGATTGGCTGAAAAAGTGGCGCGAGTTCTTTTAGCCAATCATGTAGCGTAGTAATGCAATACCAATCACTTTTCGAAAACCACTCAAAAAAACTGAAACTTTCTGACTGTTTTGTTCCCTCTATAGATTGACATTCGCCGTGGAGGAGTTTCCGTGGAAAATAGTCCATTCCCGTTACACGTAGCCCAACCTAGCACAGCCGTGGTCCGACTGCGACAACCGGAGGAGTCTGAGAACAAGTACTTAGTCCGCCGCGAGCTTGACATCGCGCTTGATGCTGCAGAAGGTACCCGGAACATGTCTTCATATGTTGATGGACCTGACAACGAGAATGTGCCTTCATCTTTTGATAAAGGAGACGATGGATTGTATCATGTAAAGTTTGTGCCTTATACACCTGGAACTTACAAGGTAAGTACTCGATAAAAAATGCTCTTCAAAACGAACGTTGTGAGTCAATGCTTTCCCGTGTTTTTTTTTTATTTTTAGTTCTAGTTATCGAAGAAGTTTTCACACGACCCCTTTTTAATAACAGCCAATCACACCCGAGTTAAGACTACCTATTGTTACAACGAAAACTGGAATCTTTTTTGGCTTGTGGAAACAAGATATTTCGCGGGAAACTAAACGAACCCTGCGGTAATAACGGTTCCAAAAATAAAATGATATGGAAAAGGTTTAATTCAGTGAAGGTTAGCGCGCATAGAGACTCCATGTGATTGGCTCCTGGGTTGGTGGACTAATTCGGGTTTTCTAATGGTGTCACAAAA
>OMLO01003494.1_pt1 | contig 12956 bp, 7 predicted proteins | sample 1674811 | NCBI WGS metagenome assembly OMLO01 (sample SAMN06265003, study PRJEB25207) | coral metagenome | isolation source: Coral host | place: Mexico:La Bocana,Puerto Morelos, Mexico | collected 2008-11-13
TAAAGTGTTTCTTGGAATAATATTAAGAAGTAGGAAGTTTGGATTGATAAATAACCCTAGCAGGCTTTAACGTTAACAGTGCAAAGTTGGAATGGATTCAACTGATGAGAGAGATAGCGTATGTTTTGAATAACAGCTTAGATATGAGAATTGCAAAATCTATAATTACTCGGATAAAATGGGCTGAAATTTAAACTGAAAGACGGGAAATCAAGAAACTGCCGAGAATTTGACTCAATGATTACAGGAGTTACAGCACCCACTTCAAGACCGGCCCATTTCTAGTGGATTATCGTGATCCTGGAATGCAATACGGCCCTTAAGATATTTTCCCATTCCCTTAGATACCCATCAGTAAATGCCAAATGTTTGTATTAAGTGTAGCACCGAGCAACATGCGATTGAAAATGGACCGGCAAGTTACTGCAACCAAAGCAAATTCTACCATTCGCTTCAACTTGACCACTTTACCGATCGTGCGAACGGTACAAAATAACGAATTTCTCATTTCATGCGTCTTCTCAGTACACTGCACGAAGTGAAAATTTTCAATAGCAGGAAAATAACTGTGTAACTAGTTTTTTTTTAAAAGAAAGTTTGGCTCACCTGATTTTTTAAGTTCAAGGTAGCCTTCGTTTTAACTTCTTTGACCTCGTTAGCTCTGTATGTTAATTTACACTCTTTTCTTTAAATTACGTGATCTTCTCTAATGAAAGGAATTCACTTTTAAAATTTCATCTCTCATGTACGCATAACAATGATTACGTTTTTAAGAAAAGAAACGTCCAAGCCATCGAAGGTTCTCGATCAAATCAATAAACAGATAAGCTAACGAGTCCTATTGAGGATCGAATCTCGTTAAAAATTAAACAACATATGTATATTAACCAGCCATTAAATTTGTCGTTGGTGTAGTTAACGACCTCGCATTTTAGTGAATGTCTTCGGTTTAGTTAGGTAGTCATTTCCACGATATTATAAAGCGAATAAACCTTGAGCAAACAAGAAGCCGGGGTTGTATTCCAGTAATCTGCTGAAAACCACACAATTCAATTCACGTTAAGATTGTCCGTAAATGAGACAGTTCTTATTCAAAAAAGGCAATTTTAATTTTCCGTGCGTAATGATTTACTTGTGTGCTAATAATTCTTGCCGTTTTTTATCATTATGTCGATGCAGACTCCTGCATGTTTCACTTAGAAATTAAGTAACAGCGCACATTAAGTGTCGTCAGCAGCTCTGTTTTATAAACTCGGTAAAAAAACCGCACAATTTAATTCCAATTACTTTCTCCGCGCATTATCACTTTACACACATACTTAACTATACTATTACGGAAGTCGCATACTAATTTTTAAGTGTTACAACACTGTCACTTACACTATATTTAATATGCCTTGCTATATATTGCTATTATAAATTTGTTACCTGATCTGTTTCTCGTATTTTTGAGTTCACAAAAATGCAAAGCGGTTTCGCATGGTCTGTGGTTTTTCTAGTACAAGCGGGATGGGAGATATGGAGATTATAGTCCGGTGTCCATATTCATAAAGACAACATAAGATAAAACATGATATACTGATAAATCGCTAAAATTTCCTTGGAACGAAAAGTTTCCTTTAATTAAAGACACTAATTATTCATCCTAAAAATGCAATTTTGCCAAGAAATGCGTTTGCTGGAGGCATTAGTGCTCATTTATAACTCAAATAACGATCTTCATTCCAAAAATCCGTGGCAGAATAATTTATGATGCCACTGCAGAAATTAAATTCTTAGTGGGGCAAAACAGCGTGCATTATTTATGACTCAACCATTAAACTCGGCGGTTTTATCATCACGACCGTAGAAGATATAACTCGTGTTTCATGTTATCTTACAGAAGGTTTGTTTAAACACGTAAATCGAAGGATGGCTATCTTAAAGATGTTTGGATTTCAACTGGTTTGCGTTGGTTTATTGACCAGTCTTGCCGCTGCTTCGGAATCGGATGATTCTAAAAGGTAAGAGGCCGAGCCAAGCAAACCGCTTTGCCTAGCCAAAACAAATCCTTCACGAAGAACTGAATGTTTCCAGGTCTAAAATCTCAACTCCGCAGGCTTGAGCAAAACAGAATCAGTGAAAATTAAGATCTTAACTGTGTTGTTAAGAGTTTTAAAGCGACTTATTTTTCGTAGTAGTCAGTAAAAATTGGACAAATAGAGTTGTTATTAGGCTACATCAGTATACTGGAACATCTGCCTTATATTCTTGTGACAACGTCAGAATCTAATGGCTTCATACTTCCTTTCACTCGCCTTACAGTGGCGACTGAAATTCAACTAACGCCGAAATTTGATGTTTCGTTAAATTAATTAGACTTCAAATGTTTACTGGTCTTGGATAGTGGTTAAAATACAATTAACAAAGGAAGGCTTGAGAGAAAGAGGTTTTAGCAGAGGTTTGGCTTGAAAACAAAGAAATGACCCTAAAGTTTGTGCCTTTTTCCTGCCGATGGATGATTGTCCCTTTAGTGTCACAAAATAGAGAATAATTTACACCATCTGGGTGGCAAAGAAGAGGGGAACTCTGATATTTTTAGAGTCTCCACGTAACGACAGACTGGACTGAAATTCATTCGGAAACCGAGTTTGGCGATGTCATAATCGTAGCGATAAAGACCGCATGGAAGTTATGAGTGGAACTTTCGCGATTCATCAAATTGCACGGAAAAAATAATCGTCCTTTTGCATAAAGCAGCCGATATTTTTAATACATTTTCATTAACCTTTAGGCAACGCAGACTCTTTCTCTTTATTCGTTTCGGGAAAAGTTGCAGCTGGCAAGGACTGATTATGATTGTTCCAAAAACAGTTTCTTCCCACCATTTCCTTAGATCATCATTGGCCATTTTACTCTGGACGGCCGAAACTGTGTCCTGACAATTTAAGCACATTTACAATATTATATATATATTGTTAAAGTTTTAAAAGTCATTTCTAATTTGTCTTTGGTATTAAGTGTCACAAGTGATTATTTCAAACAAACAATTCAATGTTGCTTAGACTCTTTTAGTCAATAACTTCATCGTCTTTGAATATTCTTTTACAATATCAAAACTTTTAATAGTCAAGCCAGCAGTTGAGGAAATCTTCCTACCACCAAATTTTTAGAATGAAAATTTAAAGAAAAGTATTACAAAAAATCACAAAAAATCGCCTTTTTCAACTAAAGGAAAAACGATTTTTTTTTTCACTTGCGTTGAATCCAAGCCAAATAAGCATATATTTGGCTTAATTACTGACGAGTTGACCCAACTCAGTTGGAAGTGTAAATAATTTGCATGAACTTAATTAGTTGTTGATGAAGATGCCGAACAGGGAAATATTTATAGAAAAACGGAATTCAGACGCAGGAAACACTGATTTCACAATCTCAGTGCCCTCCTTGTTGCTTTACGTGCCCAGTCCTGCCGTAAAGGAAAAGTAACCTTCGCCCTGAATACCCTTTGTTTACAAGTTTGGATGCCAGTTATAATAACTCAAAGCGAAAAGCGACTTTGAATAGAATCGATCAGTATTAATTTTAATTTACGGCAGTTACTCATCAAAATACGGTAGTTATTTCACACGATTAGACCCATCTTGACGTATAATGTTCAAGAAATCTTCAAATTTAATTTCATGTGATTCAAGTTATTATCATGGATATTTTTAAAGACCCCATATCGTGTGGTTATAAACTTCATGAAAGAAATCTCAGAGTAATCTCCCGGTTTCAGTTAGGCGTATAATATTTACAGTTTAGAAACAGCAGTGAATCCTTGCACATATTTTCATTAGACGAATTCTAGACGTTTTCTATTGAGACTTTAACAGGTGGCACGATACTTCAATTAAAATATTAATGCTCGCCAAAACGCCATGCTGCTTGAGGGTAGACGAAAAAGCGTATAATTACATAACCCCGAGGTAGAACCTAAGACGGAACAACGAAGTGCAGACTTGGTATTCATTAGCAGTTTAATTTGCAAAATCTACGTATTTTAATCGTGTTTTTTACAATTTCGTTTTGCTCAGCATTAAACATTCTGTCTTTGAAACACTCAAAATTTGCACTGATGTCCAAGGAGACTATAAGTAGTTTGTATCTAGATGTTCAGTAAATTAAAAGAAGAAATTACAAATTAAAAATAGGAAAGACTGCAGAACATCTAACCAATCCGCCTTGTAGCCAATGTACAACTCATCTGAATAACAAGCGGTGAAAAGCCGCGCCAAAAAACAATCAAAGCATGTAATATCAGATACAACGAATTATGAGAGCCAACCAGGTCGAAACAGCTGTCCACAGTTGTATCTTGGCGGTCATTTTGGACTCCATCATGTTATTGTCGCGTTCCGTTCTCCACTTAGTATCATCTTTTTTTACTTGTTATCCAATTGCTATTTTTGGCTAACTAGATGCTTACAAATCTTACGTATCTTGGCGTCATTTTCGTATGTGGTCCCTTTACTACATCTGTGTTTATATGATAGCGTAGCTACACACCGTTGTTTTTTTAAGAAGGATCTAAAGGGGTTATATTGTAACGAGGATTTGAATATCTTTATTTATTGCGAAAAATGAGCCATTTTCTAAACGAACAAGGGGCTGGTACCAAGGAGCATCTCAAGGTTAGTAAGTTAACCAAATGTCAAGGGTTTGGTTCAAACACCAAGATGTTTTGAAATGTTTTAATTTATTAAAGGAAGCTTTGTATGGTTTGGGACACAGTTATTAAGTGTTAAATGCCCTGTTAGGCACTATGCTTCATTTTTTTTTCCTATTAATACATTTTAAACATGCATACCCAATTCCTTGCTTATTCATTTGCTAATGGCTAATTGGTGTGACTGTATAACTAGGACTAGATACCACACAAAATAAGAATAAAAAATAGGAATGAGATAAGCCAGATGCAAATTTGAATGAGAAAAGCAGAGAGCTCTGTATCAAAGCAAGGTCGCCCTCAGCCTCGTTTGCATCCATAGGCCAGGTAACTAAGCACACCACTGTGAAAAAGCCTATTCAGGAAACTGCCGACAATTACATTTTTCTTGATTTGCAGCGCTGGAGAAGTTGACATAACAGGAGGGACGTTACCTCCTCTGAAGGAACCACCAAATGCAACAGCCATACTGGATAACATGTTTTTAAACTACGACAAAAGACTCAGGCCTCTGTATGGAAGTAAGACCTTCTAAAATGCAACCGTAATCTTTCACGTTTGGCATTTAAATGAAAAGTCGGTCTCAATCAGAAAAATCGTTGTTCGTTTTTGTTACATTATGATACGTCATTGATAAATTTTCACTGTGCCTCTCTCTACCCAGGTGTGAATTTAATTCTGGGGGTAGGCCCTCGATGGACAAGTATCCCTTCAAGGGGGAATGGAAATACTTCAGGTCATTTCATGCCACGTACAGAAATGGAGATAAGCGCCTTCCTGTTGCCGCCCCAGGTCCATTATCCGCGGCTTGTCGTCGTAATATTGCTACTCCAGAGTGTAATATCGATTATTATTTATCTAGGATGATGAACGAAAATTACTAAACAGAGCATTTGCATCGTTATTTTTAGGCAAAGATCCTGTCCTTATATATGTCTCGCTGGGCTTCCTCTCCATAAGTCATGTCGTGGAAGAAAACATGGTAATCAATTTTCAGTGATTGGTCAATGTTCTAGTACGTGCTCATCTAAAGATAACTAACAAGCACTATCCTGATGGTATCTTATTGGTGTCTGGCAAAAGCGAGTTTATTATACATTGACCGGCAATTACTTAGCTATTAAGCCGGTGTCGCGAAACCAAAACCAAAGTAGTTACCTACTCTAGCCAATCACAAAAGACTGACATAACAGTTATTAAAATATCTTATTGGTGTGTACTACGCCCTTTACGAGGAATAAAGAGTCCAATTGACAAAGGCGGTTGGAGTTTAAGAAAAAACGTCTGTCAGGAGTGGGATTCGAACCCACGCCTACAAGGGTAGACTGCGACCTGAACGCAGCGCCTTAGACCGCTCGGCCATCCTGACTCATTGAATTTAATCGACTCAGTACGTGTTTAGAAACTTAAGTTTATCTTTTACCATTTTTCTAGGCCTAATGTATTAGTTACCCGAGTGATGTTTACTAAATAACTATTCAGAGTGGTTTTCAATTGAGTGTCGCAAAACCAAATTAATCGTTCTAGGAAACTAACGATACAGTGGACCAATTAAAATTACAATTAGCTGACGTGAAACGCGGAAAAATGAATCGAGTGTGTCATCATTAGTTATGGTTTAACTTCTGATTGGATGAAAAAAAGGCGCGAAAACCAATACATTTTTACAACAAAAAAATTCGCGCGCACTTATTGGCTAATTTTGATTGTCAATAAGCGAACAGACTTTCTCGCGTTAAGATTTAATTTTGTTCCTTTTGCCTTTTATCAATAGGCCATAGCCGTTATAAAAATGACACCTAGCTCACTAAAGCATCTTTTTGTTTGAACACAGGAATTTAAGGGCGACATATACATGCGGCAGTTCTGGAAGGATCCGAGACTGAGGTATGGCAACAAGACCTGGACTTTGATCCTTCAAGGAGATATCCTGGACAAGTTATGGTTTCCCGATACGTATATTGAAAATGCGAAGAAAACGACCGTCCACGATGACACCAAAACGGTGATTGTGTTTGGAGACGGAAATGTGTTTTACTCGGTCAGGTAATGATAGCTTCGTTTCGTCTTTTCATGCACCTTATCAAGGTTTTGGAGAGCAGGATGACACAGCTTTAGGGAAAACGCTCGGTCGCCTCTCACAATTTGTGGGCAAGCTTCGATTCCGGCCAAGTGTAATATGTGGATCGAGTTGGCTGTTGGTCTCGCCTTGCTCCAAACTTTCTGATCAGTGAGTTTCAGGTCCCGCTGACTATAGCAGTATTTGTTTTTCAGGGTTACTGTGAATGCCATGAACCTGATGGATTTTAGAAACTACCCTATGGATGTTCAACTGTTCTTTTTCAGAGTCCTGAGCTGTGAGTAACAAAAATAACTTTTTGGTTGATTTTAAAATAATAATTTACCAAATGTTTAACAAAAAGGACTTGAGAGAGGGGAGGAGATGAAAATCGACCCTATTCGGTATCTCCGTCGAACAATGGCCTTTGGTTTCATTATAAAATCCCTTGCACTGGTCTTAAGTAATCAAACACGCCCAAATGCTTTTCAATCTGGCAAGATTAAAAATTAAGGTATTGAATTAAAAGGTGCAGACCTTAAGAGCCACCTTTAGATAGATTCCCAGGATACCACAAGTATCCTCAATGTGGTCACCATCCTTACTCCTGTTATCTCATGGCTACGTTGCATTCACCATTCCTCTGTGAAGATTTTAACTTTCTTTAACTTACACTTAATTGCTTCATAATTGCATCCATTACTCAGTTAACGTAAACGACTTAAATATTCGTGTGTTATTTGCAGATGTAATTTGGTTATATCAACTAAGTTGAAAATGTAAATTAGCCACCGTAACAAGTTGAAAAGCTGACGTTTCGAGCGTTAGGCCTTCGTCAGAGCGCTGTGACGAAGGGCTAACGCTCGAAACGTCAGCATTTCAACTCGTTACGGTGGCCAATTTACATTTTCAACTTAGTTGATATAACCAAATTACCTTGTTACCCCCACCGACGCAGCACCACAGTTTCTTTAAAAACTTTCACCCTTAATTTATTTGCAGATGGTTTCGACATCACACAGATTAGATACAAGTGGATCGACGTATCGTTATACAGCACTGACATGGCGGAATTCTTTATCATGAATCAAACGCTCAGTAGCGACAAAGTAAAATACATGATAGGTCAGTATTACTGCAATTTGCACTAGCATTAGCAATTGCACTAGCACTAAGATGTTAGACTCGAGAGCTCTACGTTTTAGCCTGACCGCGGTCAATCTAACACTGCCTCTCTTCACAAGGGGACTGGATACCAGCGAATAGTACCTACACCCTGATTGTTTGTTTGGTGCTTGTCTCAGTCCTTCTCTGAACATTATTGACTATGTTCTACAAAATCTTTGCCGAGTCCAAATGTTACACTAAAATATGAAGAGTTATCATTTAATTGGATTCTTGATCTATGTATCAAGGCAGTGGAACACTGTCACCCGCTCACTAACGGGCTACAAAACGCAGCCCATATTAAAGGGGTTCTTTAAGAAAGGAAATGACTGATTAAGCTTTAGTTCTGGCCAGAATAACGTGGCCGTTATAACGTGACCGTATGAAGGGCGTGGCCGGGGGAGGGGATCACTGTACTTAGAACGACTACTATTTGGCAAAACGCTTCATTACTCTTGATATTGAAAAACATGTACAAAGATAAAAAATAAAATCAATGATGAGGTGTCTGCATTTTGCAAAGTGTGCAGTTTGGAATTGTGAACCCTGGTAAATTGCATTACGTCCACTTTTCAGACAGGGCTCCGCATATGTACGCATTTTAACGTATTGACAACATTCTCAACATTCCAGGTTGGTTTGATTATCTTGACGTCTCCTTCTTCGTGAGAAGGAGGATCGGCCATTACGTTATACGTATTTTCTTTCCCTGTATTCTTTGCACGGTGGTGTCGTGGCTGCCATTTTGGATGGATCGCAGCGAGATTGGTGACCGAGGTGCCCTAGGCATCACAACTCTTCTGACAGAAGTCTTTCTCCTTCAATACACCAACGATTCCATGCCCCGAGTCAGCTACGTGAAGGCGGCTGACCTGTTCCTGATTGTCTCGTTTGCTTTTACATTCATGGCATTGTTAGAGAGCGTCATTGTGTATAACTACAAAAGTAGGATTTTCAAGGCGGAAAATTGCAAGGCTGAAAACTTCACTGGGGGACGAACGTTCTTCCGTAAGCGCGTCGTCTGTCTTGACGAGGTGAGAAAATGATATTAAATTAAGGTCGTTATAACCACTTGTTATCATTTGATACTACAAATATGTTATCAAAAAAACTTTCAAATTATTCAAGAACACGTTATCATTTTCGTGACACGATGGGCTACCAAAGCAACCGTATGACCTGCTAAAAACGGCTCTATTTTAGCTTAATAACATGGGTTAATAACATTCTCATATAATTTTCGTTTTGCTTCCACATGCGTAATCTTATTTATACAATATACTTCAAACCAAATAAATTACAAATTTGACTCAACAACCTGGTGGGTAATTAAATTGATGATTTCTCATTTCTCTACTGGAATTTTTCAGGCTCTCAAGTTAGAAGCTGTACAAGGAAACGGCGCACACACCAATCCAGTTAATGAGGTAGGTAATCACCCTAATGACGTCATATTACGTTTAAAATTACGTCTTCAACCCAAACTTCATTTCCTCCAGTTAATATGTGATCCAACTTTCTATTTGTTGTCATATAGCAGCAAATCTGCTTTCTCTGTTTCGAATATATTCGAATATTTGTACTTTTCGAAGGTCAAAGTGATAGTAACTTACAACATTACTCCAAGCTTTTTACCATCTTACGTTTTAACTCCAGAATTAACCATTTAATTTTACAGACCTTTTCAGAGGAACTGAATAGTCCTCTTTCTGAAGCTCAAACTACTAAAAGCCCATGGAAAGATCCGCGAGACGCTGAAGAGAAAAAGCAGTGTCCTCGATGTTTCGAATCAAGCAGGACCAAGGTCCAAAACTACTATACCAGTTTCAAGAGTTATTTGGTAAAGAACGACGTAAGCTACTTCATAGAGATGTCCTCTCGTGTTTTCTTTCCTCTTACGTATATGGCATTTATTGCTTACTTTTTTGGAACATATGGCATCTGAAGATGTGTTCTACTGAACGTTTTCATGGTAGCATGAATAGGTTATATCAACTGGTCTTTGGAAGACATTATTTCTCGCAACTTTTCCAAAACAGTTCATCACTTGACGCGGCGGTGTGCCTGTTGAAGCGAAATGGTAGGAAGCTTGACGCTTAGAGTTTATCCCAAAAGTAGGCGTGTCCAATCAATGCTACGGTTTCAGCCGTCCTCTTTTGGCGCAACGCTCTGCTCAAGGGCTACTTATGGGCATAGCGGACAACAGACGTTTACCCAATCCGAACGTGTAAATTGCCCAATTGGTCGGTTGAAGGCCACTCAATCTGTAGTCCAAAGACAAGATGGCCAGTTACCTGAAAAAGCTTGAATAGGCCCATAAGACAGTAAAAAGTCAAGGAGAGAAAAAAGGCGGAAAGTAGGTTTGAAGAGTGTATGTTAAGTGGAAATGTATCTTGTACACAATAATGAATATATTCAGTGGAAGAGTGATGACTTTATTTCTCTTATCATTTCTGTGCCAATTCTAACGCATTACGCCTTCTGACACTGCCACCGATCTACAGCTGTGCTAAGTACCTCCCTCTAAGCATGCACAGGGACAAATACGGAGGAGATAATGCCCGGGGGTACTCAAAAAAGTTTTATGCGGGGAGGCTCCGCCCCGAGGACCAGCCCCTTACCTTTTATATACCATTTTTTCAGAAAAGGCACCCCTTTCGTATACCTTTTATTGGAAAAAGGCACCCCTTTCTTAAGAAGACTTAGGAATAAATCGTTAAAACAGGAAGACTAATTGTCATTTTTTTTCACGTAGCGGGTAATAAATCAAGTGAAACAGTCATAAGTTGCGCCCACTTGATCTGTTTTAATTCAAGGCCCTTTTTGATACCCTAAACTTGTGAGATCCCTAACCTTTGATATACCTGAAGCCTAAAAAAGGCACCCCTTTCGTGCGAAGCCTCCCCGTATAGGCCATTATAGGGAGTGCCCCCCCCCGGGAGATAATGTTTCTTCTTCTATACTCTTTTGTGGTAGAGATAATGTTAGCATGAATCATTTTCTCGGTCCTCGCCATAGTACGCATCAATTCAAGCCCAAGGTAGATTACTAGTACAGCAATGTAAAGAGGGTGAAACTAATTAACGGACATCTACCGAAGGACAGGTCTTGTATGATTTCATTTACAATTAATGCTATGTAAAAAGGCTCAGTGTTAGCATTTACTTTCAATAAACCAATAATGTAGTGTGTTTTTTCTTTGATTTCTTTTGCTCTGGTTTAACCAGTGAGGACCACGTTCTTTCAGAAAATACTTAACCATCATTCACGGCTACTGCGACTTATCTTCCAAAAGGCAAGGGATATGAAGCGGGGATATCAAGTGGGCTCATGAAGTGGGGATATGGCAAAGGCCATGGGGCGGAATATTGCAATACGCAAGGGACATGATGTGAAGACATGAAGCGGGAACATGAAACGCGGATATGGCAGCGGCCACGGCGAGTAATCTTGAAACACAAAAGGGCACAAGAGGCCAAGTCGAGTCAAACTTGATTTTGGCCGGGTGGCCCCATCAGACAATGGCTGCTATCAACAGGGGCCCTGCGTAAGTTATCACCTCTAAAAAAATGTTAAATACGTACAAGGACTTGAAGATATAAAATGGCTGCATGAAGTGGGGATATGAGGCGGGGAGATGAAGCAGCAAAATGAAGCGGGGACAGGAAGCGGGGGCATGTTTTGGGGATATGAAGCGGGGATATGAGGCGGAGACATCAGGCGGGGTTATCATGCGGGGAAGTGAAATGGGGGCATATTGCAGCGACATTCAGAAGTCCTGTTTCTTAAAAGCAGCTGGTTTGAATTTGTGCGTTATGAAGCTGGAACAAAATGATTTCAATTTTCGATTTCGTAAGTATTGCTCTTGCAAACTGTCCTCGCTACAACATACAAATGAATAAAATATTCGTCTCGTTTGTAAGAGCTTGCGGCCCTGCAACTTTCGTCCTACATGTACGCACGAAGCGCTTCAAGTTCCGAAACATGTCCCCTACTATGTGCCGACCTTTGCTAACTTCTGCGTATAGTTGTAACATTAAACGTTCGTACTTTCACCTAACTCGGTATTGCCTGGGTTTCAAGCCGTCCGACAAGAGCCTATTAAAAATTAGTCCTTGCAAGCCGAGTACACCTTTTTTTTAGCCTATTTCTTTTTTTCAGAACATACATTTATTTATTTAGCCACTCACAAAACCTTACAACACCGTTAACAAAGTTGGTAATTAAATTATGTATTAACGTGACAAGGGGGCCTAACGAGCATTGAACAGACCCCTTGCAAACCGAGCACATGTATTCTCTGTCGTAGAAAATTGTATCTAACCTACTGCCCTACTAGCAGCTGTGACATCTGTTCAGAAATAACGAGATTCATCTGCTTTAAATTGATTATGAGGCTCAAAAGGCTCTTAAAAGTGCCAAATAGTTGCTGTTTAACTATACAGCCATTTTAGAGCCATTTTAGCCTCTTATTCGATTTTAACAAATAGTGTAGCGAATCGTCAGAGTTTTTCTTGCTCATTCCTTCTGCATCTGCATTAACCAGGCATAAATGCCTTGGCAGTTGGGGTGACTAGTCAGCTGAGGCGGGTTAGAGCCCCAGAGCAGAGCGAGCATGACATGATCACATGCAAGCCCGTGTGGAAAACCACTGGAGCCTTTGTCATACGAGTTTTCATGCCAAAATAGTTGAGTTTGCTACGAGTCAATATATAATACCTTTTGATGTGGAGCATGATTTGAGGGAGCCCAGTAACCTAAATGCTTAAACTTTTAATTTATAACTAATAAACAGAGTTTAGTGCGATTGAATACAAATTAAAAATTGCAAATTAAATTACAAAATAATTACAAAATTTATTGTACACTAAAAATAATCTTTCTCATTCAATGAGGTTTTAATAAATACTTTTAAACTAGGTAGGTGTCTGATTTCCGTGGGAATCTTGTGCTACAGAACAGATCCTCAATAGTGTAGGCGTCCTTTTGTATATTCAGTTCTTGGTCTGGGGACGAAGCAATTTATCTCAGAGTTTCTTA
>OMLO01003495.1_pt1 | contig 12955 bp, 13 predicted proteins | sample 1674811 | NCBI WGS metagenome assembly OMLO01 (sample SAMN06265003, study PRJEB25207) | coral metagenome | isolation source: Coral host | place: Mexico:La Bocana,Puerto Morelos, Mexico | collected 2008-11-13
GGGAAGTAGCATCAACAAATTATATCACTCTCTATCAAAGGGTGCACGATCTCAGCCTGAAACACATTTGCGCAACAAAAAACCCTGTTCTACGTCTGGATATTCTGGGATGTACATGAGAAAAATGCAAATAGGTCAAGGAATCCATTCAAGTTGGTGATTCCTGATGCCAACGCCAGTATGGAGTTGTTCAAGGGAAGCCACACTCAGGAACTCGTCAAGATGATGTGGACACAGTGGTCAAAGGATCCTATATAGTACTTTAAGATACAATAAGATACATACATATATATATATATATACCTAGATCTTCCTGATGGTTCTTTTTTTAGTCGTTGTTGAGAACTACCAAAATTTGAGTCGTTGCTAGCAAGAATCGCCGTTCCTGGGAAAAACTGCCGTTGGGGGTTTTGTATGGTTTTTGGGCTCAAGGAACTCCTGAATAAAGATCCCAATAAAGTTGATTCAACATCTAAATGTTGTTGTGAACCCACTAAAGTATCTAAAAGAGTTGTTTTTCCTCCAAACCTCCCACGCTCCCATATTGCAGCAGCTTCACAGTGTCAACCAAAGTGGCGACTCTGCATCACTCAGTGGACAGGCCAGGAACCGGGAATGATGTTGGTGAAAACAAATCCCAAATCTATGTTGACTGAAATGTCAACATCATTATAAGAGTTGATGCATAAGTTCAATCACTTGTTTGGCCTGCCACTTGATTTCAATAAAAAGCGGCGATGGACCACCTTGCATTTACAAAGGTAGACCTGAATTGTTCGTTTGGTTGCTAGTCGGCTATCTACTTTTCTAGACAGGCGAGCCAACTTTCCTATCACATCTTCGTTCATCTCTGCTCCGAACATGAGAGGGCTAGGAATCCCTTTGATGTGGGGCTGGTCCAGCAGAAGTCCAATCTCATGTTTTGTGTGTGCAAGCATATGAAACTTGCTCGTCATGCTGTATCCCGTAAAATGGTATTGGGACATACAAGCAAAAGCTAAAGCATTGTAGTGTTGAAGAAACTCATGCATCTCTTGGTAAACAACCATGGCACAATGTCGGTGCAACCAAAGACCATGACCGTAGAGAATGCGTTGCCACGTTCTAACGCAAATAGCTGCTTTGTGAATACGTTTTAAAATCTCAGCATGCTCTGGTTGTACGAGGTCATAGGCAAATGTACCAGCAACAACGACCAACCACTTCACCAGAAGTGTCACATCAGATCCTTTTGCATTGACCCATCCATAATCTGTTTGTTTTTTCGCATTAAAAAAAACAGGAGTGAAACTGCGTAGCCCTGCTTTGCTCTTCGTTGCCTTGAGATACATAAAAAAATGATTGTATGCTCGGTTGAGGCAGACATCCCTGGCGTTGCTGCTGCCTGGAGCTCGGTCATGAAAGTACCCCAGCGAAATCAAGAATAGAACTGTAGACCCCACAAAGTTTCGTAGTAGTCCTACTTTCGTATTGTGGAATAAGTCCCGTCTAAGAACACGTTCGGGGCAACCATCATCAGCTTCAAATGGGATTTTCACAATTGAAGGAGTCACACTCCACGGGCGTGATTGAAATAGGGTTAACCCCCAAGCTGGAAAATGACTAGCGTCTTCAAACGGAGTGCCCTCGCAACCGGCTTCGCACTCGTGGCACATTTGAAGACCACTTCCAATCTGTTTGTTGAAGCATCGTTCCAGATTTGCGACCTTTTCGTACCATTTGAGGTCTCCTTTTAATCCTGTCATTCCAAAATACCAGAGGTTGCCACCAACAGTTACACCATTTTCGAATAACTCCCGGAAGTCACAACAAATTTTGTCAATCACCACCTCCAAAGCATTGCCAGACTTGTAAAGATCATGTGGCAACACTGACAGAACATATTTTGTCAGAAAAAAATTCTCCTTGGTGTTGTGCGACTGAAATGCACATGGTGAAGCAACTTGTTGAAAATGTGGTTGATCCAATGTCCCCACAATTCCCTTGAAACGTTTTGCAGTTGGACCCCGAAGGGTGCAGTCAGAACAAAGATCATACCGATAACGTTTTCGTATATTATCAGATGTATTGACTCCAAGGCATGACTCAAACATGAGAACTACTGTGTTGCCTTTCTTCTTGCCGCGACCCTCGTCCCCATGGAAACATATTGGGAAGGTATTCGTCGAAGACCTTGTAGGGTGTGGCTCTGTGAAAAGCCGGTGAGAAGGATGGAAACTTGAATAGCTATCCCAAAAGGATTGAAGGTGATTACGCCCTTCCTCCATCTTCCGAATGCCACCCATCAAAAGTTCTGGGCCTTTCTCCAACAAATATTTTGCAAACGATATTGGACTAATGTAGTAGATGACATGCTCCTGGTTGTTGTTGTCGATGTAGGTAAACTCTGAAAATGGGACCTTCCATGCCAAACCCCATTTGTTGACAAAGCTATGGGCTGCCCTGGAAGCATTTTTGGGGTGATGTGATCCACCCCCGAAGTCACCAAGGTCAGCTTTTGCCACCCTGCCAAAAGAGCTCAACGTAGAAGCAGGCACCTTGGAGCGGTGGAGCTCAAAAGAGCATGGGTCAAACAAGAGGATTTCTCAGGTAAGGTGGCGATTATGATTCTTCGGTTTATCCACCATGATTTTTTTTTAAAGAGTTGGTGTTTATTAATTTGTTCAAGAACTTCGTGGAAAAAATGAATTCTGATCACGACCAATTGAGCCAACTTTTGAGAACCCAGCCCCATCGCCCAACAATTCTGCATAATTGTAAGCCAGCTCGGATTCGCCAACTTCACCTGGCTAAGTGGCATTGAAAAAAAAAACAAGACTTCACAAAATTGCTAAGCCAACAGGTTTTATGGCAGGCATTCCAAAAACTTGTTTTTCCCCGTTGTAATGCTCGCCATGTTCGGTCCGTATACTAAAGCAACGTATGTTCTGCACACATTGCAAGTTGGAGCTACCACCACTTTAAACAAGATCATCAAATATTATATTGAAATCTATTACTGTCACTGGTTAAGGTTTTGTGATTCAAATTGGTTCAGCTATCATACACACCGGCCAGTAGCTCTACACCCCCCATGACCAAGATAAAGTCTATCACTAGTGCTGCGCACACTGAATCTGATCAATGTGAAAAGCAATCACCACTAAAGAAAAAGACCAGAGCCTTTCTTAGAAAGATCAACCCTTTCGAGGTCGCTTTGGCTTTGCACCAGTTGCTGGGGTATCTTCCCCTGCGTTGGCTTTGGCTTTAGGTCGAGCTTTCGCCTTTCTTTTCGGCGCCGTTTTTGCCCGCTGTGCAGCGGGCTCAGTCGTCTTCGGCTGGAAGGGCCTCCGCAAAAGATAGGGTCGGTATGGGTTGGTGAGAAATGGTTTTCTCAAAACCAAAACGTTTTTTTATATTTATGGGTTTATTCATTTTATTCTGTAAGATCTTTTTGTTTTTTTCCTGGCCTGGACCTCGCTTCCAAAGCAACAGACTCGGTGGCCCTGGGCGTTGGGAAGAAGATAGTAGAAACATAACTATAGACTATTCAATCATATTATACAAAAACTCACTTCAGCTAACGATATTCATTCTTGTCATGGTGATAATTCCAATTACATTTCAAGGAAAGATGAATAAGGCCCAGGCAGGCATTGAGCTTTGATCAACTTGTCACCCAATGTTTTTTCCAGCCTAAGTTTTTAACGTTCCCAACACATCATTTTAGAAACTCTCGGTACTTGTGAATGAAACCTTTGAGAACCAAGTAGTTTTGCATTGAGAAGCTTCTTGGTGTAGCCAGCCACAACCCCGTTGGAATAGTCTGCAGACATATCCTTATGCACCTCTTCCATTTGTTGAATGGACTCCGAAACGGCGGTTTTCAGCCTGGGCATCATGTGTTTTAGGCAGGCCGAAAGAAAATAAGATAACTACATTACATGACATGCAATTTAGAAACCGAGATTGGATGTCAGTCAGGGTGGGCGTGGAAGAAAACTTCTCAAGGATAGTCTGCATCCGTTGCAAACGCTTTGCCAAAGCACTCCTAGGATGTCAAAGACTTGACTCATCACTGCGGTATACGATGTTTTTTTAAACAGTATCTTTCGATCAAACCCCCGAATCACAAAAAATGGTCCACATGTGCGAGGTTTGTTGGAAAGAGCCTGTTAAAACGTAAAGTTTGAAGGGCTAAAAAGCAAATGAGATCTTTTCCACCAAACTGGTTTGTTACCTAGAGTCAGGTACTTTTGCACCATTGAGCTAGGTAATGCGTCCGGGTCGATCTCCGGAATTCCAAATTGCTTACCCTTCCGGACCTGTTCTTCCTTTGCCTCACACTTGTCGATGTCTTCCTCCATCTCATCGTCGTCGCCAGTACCTGGAGACCAAAGGATATTTTGATGTTTGGGGTCGTTTGTTCTCTTGGCTTCAACTTAGCAAAGAAACACTAGGGCTAGCCTCGTTCATGAAGGTCTCCGAACTCTCCATCAGGTACAAGGTCCATCCCTTTGACCCCTTCTTCTTCAAAACGAACCCGCTTGTTGATCTCCACACGGGATTGTTTCCTCAAACAGAAATTGCTGAGTTTTTTGTTGGCAACTATACACTAATCATGGGACCGCATGGGTTCAGTTTTAACGTGGAAAGATCCATGTGGAAAGGAAACGTTTGATTTACCAAAAGGGGTTGCCACCAAGAAACTTGTGTGAACCCTTCACTGAGAGTTCCACGTAGTAAAGCCAGATCTGCTCATACAAGTCTTTCCTGTGGCCGCAAATGCGTATACAAACAGCCCGTTGGAAGGAAAGATTATAGTTAGTCCCAGCCTCATAAGCTTCTTAGGGTTGGTCTTGCAGTGTTTTTTGATCGCCTCGGCCCTTTGCCTTGGCAACATGGTTGAAAAACTTTAAATGGGTCCAACCTAAAACTGTAATTAATGATTTCAAACTGAGTACGAGAAACTCAAAGTATGAATGCTGCCAGTTTACTCACTGATTCCGTTTTCAATCATGGCTGCATATGAAAGAAACTCACCCTCAATGGACAGCTCATTAGATTGCATCTCTTGTCGCAGTACTTCCACTTCAGCAATGAAAGTTTCCTGGGTATAGCGGGTTTGTTCTACTAAGTACTGGGCCCAGTTTCAACCAAAGGTCAAAACAAATATTGCAAGTTGATGAGGTTTCCACAAAAACCCAAGATACTAAAAATCAACAAGTGTAGAGTTACAAACCGATACGTTAAAGAACAAACAAGGGTCAGCATCGTACCCACACTGCTTGAAAATCTGCTCCAAGTTCTTGCGAGCTTGGCCTTTTCCCTTCCACTCATTGTATATCGTTTCACTGACTTTCATGGACCCATCGACCCTTTTGGTAAAGATTCGCTTGGTTCTCATTTTGATAGCATTATCAGAGATGTGATGCTCACCAATTTTGAATTTGGGGGCTGTTAAATCACCAACCCAAGGAGTTTCTTCATCCCCAAGCTCAGTGGGAGTGGGACATTCAACCTCTGGTGTACCACCAACCGGATTCGCCAAACCCCCACCCAAACATTGTTGACTTTCCACTTTCAGAGTTGGGCTTTCGGTATCAACAGGTTGGCCTTGGGCATCCTGCCAATATTCAGGAGGGGTTACGTCTGGGACCTCCAAAACCTCAGCTAAGGCCAAGCTTTCCTTGTCCTCGACTGTCGAGGCTGGAGAGGGTTGGGGGAAGCCATCTTGTCGAACAGGGCTGGGCAAGGGCCGCACCTCAGGATTCTCTTGAATCCACTGCTCCAATTCCTCGGCACTGAAAATTAAGCCCACTACATTATGAAATAGAATAAGCAAAGACCAGGTAAATTATAATATTATAGACAGCCAACCACTTGTTTCCTAAAACTTTGATATATTTTTTCTTGTAAGGGAAGGGGTTTTCAAAACCTCAATAAAACTAGATCACAAACAAAACAACTTATGGTATCATAAAAGAAGGAAATCAGTGTTTTTTAAAAGAGAAACTCCGAAACACCACCATTCCTTCAGCCCAAGAGGTACCAATCCCATAAACTCCCTATTGAACCTATTTGGTATTGACATTAGCAGTGTTTGGTCAAGTTGCAGCTAGTTCGTCCTCAATGTCATCCCCTCCACTCTCTGCGTGTGCAACGTGTTGACTCTTAGCCAAGTTAAGGGAAGCCTCCAAACTACCCGATGACCAGGCCTTACTTCTTACCGATGGCTCCATGGAAGGCTGGGTCTCTCCAGGGTAACCGTTTTAGGACTTGAAGCCACAAATGCTTGAAATATATATATATATAACATCTCCAAACCATGTTGTGGGAAACAATTATCTATAAATTGCAAAGTTTCACGCATCCAAGGCTTTGTGGTTCCGGTTGTTTCCTATAGATGTGACTATGTCTTAGAAACATCCACTTCATTTGAAAGAGACGGCTGGTATCCCATATTTTCTTTTGAATGTGCGCTACGTCATCATGACCACCATTTTGATGACAGTCAGTCTGGACAACTAGCTTAGCAAGTTGTGATCACAACTTGTGGGAGTTGCAAAAAACTGTATTTTTGGGGGGGTCGGGTAAAGTCGCCGTTTGGTCGGGAAAAGTCGCCGTTTGGTCGGGTAAAGTCGCCGCTGCCAAAACTGACATTTTTCTAGGTTCTACTAATTTGCGCAAAAAATAAAAGCACCAGCTGAGATTTTTGCAACTCCCATCTTGAATTAGCCTACTCCCCAAGTTGAGGAAGAAAAGGCCTAAACTCCGGAGGAATTTCTAACTTCTCGGATCCCCTCAGATAAACAAGGGTTGCATGAAGATTTGCCTCAGGCAATTCTGACCAATCCAGCGCCCCGAACAGTTGGTGCAACGGCGTCGTGAGGTCGACCTTAGCAGGGTTGTGCATCGATCGGCATTCGAATGGATTTAAAGGGTGAGGTTTATGACATGCAGGACAACCCAAACTAACCTTAATGGGTGACAAGGGGCTGGTTTATCCCATGAACTTCCTTCCAGTTGCATGGCAGGGATCATTTGAAGTACTGCCCTTGCAAATGAAGCTGTATACGTCCTTAGAACCGAAGTCTCAAACACACAAACTGCAGTACCAAACAAAGTGGGGCATGTGGGGCCCAAAATTAAATAACAGTTGCAATGCTTTTGTTCTTATTTGTTGTAGGTTAAGCTTTACAATACATTAACCTAATACATTAACCTTTTCAGTATGCTTTGTAAGTATACCTTCAACATCCAGAAACATGGTTCCTAGTGTACATACCTCCAGTCTCCAAGATCCGCATTTCCCAAAACAAACTTGAATATTAACCAAAGGTTCTGTGTGGAACGCAGTTGCGGCGTTCCTTTGTATCTCTTTCTACCTTTTGAATCTAGGTATGTGACAGCTGTTTTGAAGTCAGTACGTTTCTGGGATTTGCTCATCTTCCCTTTCCCAAGCACCGCGATTTGTTCACTGTTGCTCACCAGGGTTGTCCTTTTTGGGGTAGGATGATTGTAGTGGCCCATCCACATTTCCAAGCGGAAAACCTGGTGGGGCGGTTTGGAAATGGTGTATCATATTCCGGATTTAAAGAAGTTAGCTCTATCGGCACCTTTTGAATATAAGTCTTTCCAAAGTAGCCAAGAGGGTATAGTCGAAATTCAACTGGGCTCTCAGGGAAACCTTCCAGTGTCTTCAAATTGACTTTTTGGATCTTCATACTTATACTTGTTGGTCACATTGGAGGTCACCTATCACTGAAAAGGTCCGGTAATTGGATCCTAAAAGTCATTCTGAAGACCCTGTATTTTTGAGATACACAATCTTCTCACTCTACATTACTGTAAAAGAAGTTGGAGATAAATCTATAGTATGTTGATACCGAGGGTTCGTAAAAACAAAAACCTATCACTTGCAAGTGTCAAACTTGAAACGTTTAATCAACATTTCCCAACCTTCAGACCCACCAACTTCAGTTTGCGAACCGCATCCACAAATGGTTTGTAGGCAAATACCAGCGAAGAGGCTGGGTTTTCTGCCGCAAATTTTCCATCCATACACACCACCAATAAGAGTAGTAAGCTCATCCTGGGGCTGTTGCATTTGTTGTTTTTTCGAAAAGTACCAACACATGTTCATTCAACTCAGGAACTATGAAGAAAGATTTAGTTACTAAGTTTGGGCCCATACATGCAGTAGCCTATGTTGAAAAACATCCTGAAGTATAGACCCCAGTCCTGGCACACATGATGTTGCCCTTTCTGGTTGCTACTGAACTCTCATCCCCTCCCGGTAATAACACTGATCTCAATGATGTACCCATGTTGATGGTTACCCACGTGGAGCAAACGATTCCGCAAAAACACAGCACCTGGCCAAAGGCTGCCTCCAGCAGCAAAATGATGATGAGCCTCAGCGCAGAGGACACTGGTGAGGGACAGGCGGTATAGTTGTTTTGGGAAGCCTACTGAAAAAAGGGGCGGATGGAATCACCAAAACTTATCAAAAAGTGGTACCTTTGCGAGCTAGAAACGGAAATCCGACATGCCCATTTATGTCCATCAAATTGCGCTTTGGTCCAGGGAATCGTCTTTGCTTCTTTCGTTTTTTCCCCACCATTTTAGATATCTTGGCACCTGGAACATTAACATCAATGCTAGCTGTCCTCAGTCCAATTCGGGCAGCTAAACGGGAGATGCGTGCAGCCCCACAAAAAAGGTCCAAAACCATCCACCCTTTCTTGTCAGCTCCAATCGAGACATACGATAGCCACCCGCACATCAACACCAAGAAGATAAATTCCTGAGTGTGATGCCGTGGGCTAAACCGGTATACATTCTTTGGAAGTAAATTGCGCGTAACTTTCTTTACCGGAGATTGTACAAATGAATTTGCGAAATAATCTATTATGCTACCAGGATCTTAATGCCAACTAAGGATCTTTAGGTGCACCAATTGCTATCATACGTCTAATCACCAAGTCAAACTGCTCGGGAGTCATGGCGAAGGGACAACCAAGTCGCTCATAGATTGGCCGAAAAAGCTGCATAGGGTTTCCCATGGTTCCATGAGCTGAACTTGGAAAAGTAAAAACAAGATAAAACAAGTAGGATACATCGATCCATCCATCGATCTAACACCCGCCAAACATGCCAGAAGAACCTTCAGACGAGAAATGCCCCAGAGCAGCGAGCCTCAAGTTCTTGCCACGAGGCATAGTAGATCATTCAGCACCTGCGTGGGGCGAAGCAACAGGAAAGATTAGGGAACACATCAAAATAAAGCAGTTGAGGAAACCCTGGCCCTGTTCGGAACTTGTTTTTCCCTTCAGACTTCGCCTAATGTTCTTATCAATCCTTTCGGGGTGAGGCCGGCATTTGCACTACCGAAGCTAGCCAAACACACAAAATCGAAATATGAAAACTCAAAAGAGATGACCAGATAGACTTAGAACCTAAACAACATGTTTTGTGAAGTGAGAGCTGCAGCTAGCTTCCCCTTGGCAACCTAAGCCGACCCCACACCAACTTCTCAAAACCATTAGCCACCTTCGGCCAATGAGAAATCATATGCCGGTAAAAGAAACCCTCACTCTTCAAAATCTCACTTTCGGAATTTCTTGAATTCGGGCTTCGACATGAAAACAATAGCTCTAGCAGAAGCAATCTTCTGGTACTCTTCGGTCGTGGGAGCTGGGGCCGATGAAAGATCTTTGAATGCAAAGTTCCACCAAAGCAACTGCACAGGGTTGGGGTGTGAAATATATATACACTCGGGATAGAAGTACTACACTAGTATGCTATAAGAAAACAAACAAAAACAAAGAACCCTTCCCAAAAAATGAAACATATCATATCACCCCTGTTTTTGACACCTTACCTCAACACTGCTAGGGTTGCCGCTGATGAAAGGCAAATCTCGGAAGTGAACGTAGCGACCATGACCCGAAACCTCAATTTGGCCTCAAGACTCTTAGGACAATACCGACCTGCAAACGATACACGCTGCTCACCTGTCCCCTTGTTTGGCAATTCGGTAGGATCTACCTCCTTATCATCCTTCTTGTTTTCCTCACCCTTCCTACGTTTCTTGGCAGGGGCCACATCTTCCTTGTCAGTGTTTCCTTTTGTTTTGGATCCTTTTGCCTTTGGTTCCTCCGATGCTTTTTCAAACTCTTCATTCAAATTTTTTGGCTCCAAGGGTGACTGGGGTGAGAAATGCTGAGTGGCCTCAACTACAGACCTGCTATCAGATTCTTCCTCACCACTTTCAACAACTTTTGGTTTCCGGGATCGGGGTGCTGCTTTGCTGGCAGCAGGTTTCTTCAAGTTTTTTGTTGTTTGTTTGGTAGCTGGTCGTTTTGCAACTTTGCCGTCTTTCCCTTTCTTGCCTGAATCCTTCTTATCCTTCTTATCCTTCGTTTTCCTTGGCGGCTTTTTTACACCCAATTCCCTGAGTTCTTTCAACTGTTTTTGGTCACCCCTCATAACCATGGGAAGGTCAGGCAACTCACTTTTGGCTTTTTCAGGGCTAACTCCCGCCCCACCACCAGTACCAGTTTCACCAGTTTCAACTGTGCTTTCAGCTGGTTCTTGAGGTTTCACCTGGGAAAGCTGGACAGGGGATCTTGGCTGACTCAAGGGGATCTCTGGGACTTCAACCTCCTCATCACCCACTTCTCCACCCAACTCCAACGTTGGGGCCCTTAGGATAGCTTCATTTGCTGCATCTTCCAAAACCGATTGTTCCACTGGCTGGGTCTCAACATTGTCTTTACCTAAGTAGAATGACTGAGTGGGATTATTCTTTCAAAAGTACCACATAAGAAAACATGTGAAGTTGCAAAACTGCATTGGACAAACCTCATATCTACAAAGTAAAAAGAAGTAAACATTCAGTGCAAAAGGAATTTACTTTATGGAGGAAAGGTGCACGCAGAAGTGACAGTGCTTGTTGCTGCTGCTGCTGCAGCGGCGGCTGCTTGCAATTCCTTCTTCTTTGCGACTTGGGACCTTTGCGCTGAACATGGAAAAGGAACGTCTTTGTGAAAAGAAATGAATCCAAATGTAAAAACTCGAGCATGGAAAACAAAAAACCCAAAGGTCTAAAGTAGAAAAGTTGTCCTAAACATACCACAAAGAATCCTCAATTCTTCAATCCTTTTTTGGACCACAGCTCGGTCAAGTGGGGGTTTCTTGGGAACGGCAGGGGGCGGCATGGAATTGATCTTCGCTATCTCTGCTACCTTTTCTTCAGCCTTCTCTTCTTGTGCCTCAGCCTTTTCTCCGCTGTCTTCTTTCTGCTCTTCTTCTTTCTTCTCTTGTCCTACCTCATCTTCTTTATTCTCTTCTGCTACCTCGTCTTTCTCCTTTTCCTTCTTCTCTTTGCTTTCTTCTACCTCTACATCTGCCGGTTTGTCAGTGTCCTTTGTCGTACCATCATCCTCATCACTATCATCGACAGCATCATCAAGATCACCGTATCCATCACCATCCAAAGCCTCAGCAGCAGCATACTCCCCAGCACCCTCAGACTCTGCCCAATGCTCACGGAAGATTGAGTAGAACTCGTCAAGGCAGGCGTCCTGGAGAATGATATCAAAAAAGATCTCATCTTAGACTTAGACACCCATACCGGTATTCTACCATCATAAGTGGGATAGGTGTCGAAAAAATCTTATGAACGCTATGTTTCCAAGCCAAAAGTTGTTCCTTTGATGTTGCTTTGTTTTATTTTCATTTTGAAACACGGCACCTTGTTGAGTGATCCGGAGCAAAACCGGCGGATGCCGTGGGAAAACAGTTTTTTCAAACCGCTGGCATCCACTTGAACATTGCTCTGATCGTCCACGTCAACACCACACAAGCCCCGGAAATGCTTCACCTGCAGGGCCACTTTATGGCCCAAAAACAAGAACATTTAATCCAAAAACACTATACTACGCGTAACTAAGAAACGGTGGTTATAGGAGGTCTTATTTGGTAAACAATTTGTTTGGATCACCCACCTCATGTCGAAGGTTGTCAATGGGGATGAATTTCGGGTATTCCATGGTAGGACACCACCATTTCGCCATACAAACCAATGCATCCACATTAAGGGTCATTGCCTTGACCGAAGGGACATTGATGGCCCTGGGGCTGACCCAACGGCTCATATAGGTTTGCTTCTTATCCTTCACCCTCCTCCTCAAGCTCCTGCATCCTTCCCACATGATGCCTAGAGAGTTAGGAGTTCCAGGTTCTGGTTGTTGATCATCCCCACTAGCACTACTCTTAGAGCTTTCGCGTTTCGAAGGCATGGGAAGGTCACCACTCAAGACAAGTGTTGTCAGATTTGAGCCACGATCTTGTGGTAAACACATGTTATCAAGGTTAAATCGAGGTTTTGTCAGATGCAGATGCAGGAGCTCTCGAATTCTAGAGTTTAGAGAAAGCTCTTTAAATTGAATTATCAATGATATCTGTTGTACCATCTATCCAGAAATTTCTTTGATGTCTTAACCAGCCATCCTTGGCTTGCAACCCAGTTAATTCCTGGCATGGGAGGGGTGGCACCTGCTCCAGGACCAATCGATGCTGATCGGCAGGTCCATAGCAGCGAAGCATGGGCTGACAAGCCCATGAAACATCTTGGGTATCTTGGGGATATCCATGGTCTTGGAACTTGATCATTCCTAACTAATACATTACAAAAAGAAATTGAGCAGATATATTGAGAAGAGAATGAAGAAAACATGAAGAAAGCATAGGTCTTAGAGTCTTAAATCATGATCATTGAAATACTTTCTCAATTCAACATATCTTAGGATCGTTCGAATTGGCACAAAGTGCCAAGATGGCAAAAAGGTCGTCGAGCGAAAATTTCCGCCGCTGAAGTTGAAAACATATTTATCACCAAAAAGGCAGAAAAAGGTACACCCTGCGAGGAGCCAGGTATATGCATATTGTGAAATAATATGTTGAAATA
>OMLO01003496.1_pt1 | contig 12954 bp, 6 predicted proteins | sample 1674811 | NCBI WGS metagenome assembly OMLO01 (sample SAMN06265003, study PRJEB25207) | coral metagenome | isolation source: Coral host | place: Mexico:La Bocana,Puerto Morelos, Mexico | collected 2008-11-13
GGCAGTGATTAAAGCGTGATTTTAAGAGGTTTAAATAAGGGACAGAAGAAAGAAATTTATTTTTGCAACAAAGCCAATTTTCATCTTTTCTGCTCATGATACTGATGCATGTATTTCATCATGCAAAATAGTCGTAGACTCAAAGAGGCCTTTGATTGTAACCATGATGATCTTTATGGCTATGTACATTGAAATGACTTGTGTATACTGCACTGTAAATGTAGCATATCTTTGATGGACTCAAAAAACGCTGCACCTGTAGAGGTGTCGCACAACACTTTACATTATGCTAAAAGTTCCCTATTAGCTTGGCTCCCAACACTTAAACACTACCACATTTCACTGTATATTCAAGGAATAGCTGTGTAACAGGTCTAAATAGATTTTAAAATGAGACAACAAGTTAGGGCTAGAGTGTGCCAAACTGCACCAAACTGCTGTGCAGGATTTCCAGTTTCGAGCTCCAGACCAAACTAATACTGAGCGTTATATGGTTAGCTGGGGCCGTTGAAGAACCTTAACACTTATCCCAAAGTGAAAGAGTAGGGCACCAAGTTCCATGTGTTGTGGTCTGACCTTCTGACCTTCCTATAGGGTTAACCTCATTGTGCCTCCCTCAGATAAAAATTGTCCATGAAAACATGCTGACTATGACTTACTATTTATCTTTATTGTTTTTTTTTTGTTTTTCTCAATTTAACAAACAGAGAAGCTGCAAACTATCTATTGAAATGGCTGAGTCTTTTTTCAAGCATCAGACTGTCTACACACACTGTTGTAGTCAGTCCTAAAGTCTAACCTTTAATCTGGGTTTGTGTTCTTTTTTTAAGGTCAAGGCAATTAATTTCTGTGTTTTGTGATTTTTGGGCAAAAACATTAACCAGCAAAAAAAAAAACACTTTCTCAAGCGGGAAAAAATCATAAAATGAAGTAAGGACAAGTCAGAGGTATAACAATTCAGACTGCATGTGTATGTATGGCAATTGATACTTGTAATAAATGAACAACCTGCAGTCAGTGCACATGTAAAATTCATTCAGTACACAATTGCATGTATTTATATACAGTAGTGTACCTTGCAAGAAAGCTTTCTTTGGCAGCTTGAATCTTTAAACAACAACCCTTCCACTTTGAGTTAGTCAACAATGAAACACCTACAGAGAAACAGGATTAGAGACGTTTTAATTTATTTATATTTTACTTTATATGTACAATGGCGCGATGAGGACTGATGATGATGATGATGTTATATGTATTTGCATAAAAAAATACAAACACGTATTATTTGCTAACAATTATTGTTAAAGTATGCACAAAATAAAAGGAGATAAAACGGCAAGGAAGCCTGATACAAACTAAAAGACTTGCAAATTCCCTCCCAAGAAATACAAGTTGCCTGAAACGATACATTATTGTAGACATGCAGATGAATATATAGGCCAAGTTACAGATTACAACTTGCAATGAGCTAAACACAGCATGATAGAACACTGCGATATATATAATAAACATCGATATTTCACGTGGAAGATGGCATGTTGTTTTGCTCATCGTGCAACATGGTGATCGATCATGTTTGAAAGTGTGTGGTGGACAAGCACCTGGAAGCACAAAAAACAGTTTTGAACCGTAAAACAGTGTCGTAACATTGTTTAATTAATATGCATTCCCTAGTGACACTTGACTAAATGAGCAATTCAGATTAAAATAATTAAAATGAGCCAACAATTGATTTATTTTAGGTGTTTTTATTGTTCGTTTACGCTCCAATTGCCTATTGGACAGCAAAAAATGGTTTTCCCCCTCTGAGGCCTAATAAAACAATGTTAAATAAGCTTTAAAAAAATCGCATAATTTGCCGCATAATTTCCCTTGAAAATGCCGCAAAATTTCCCTTTTTTGCTGCAACCTATCAGAAACCCTGACAAGTGTTGTTGAGGAGTGTGGAGCTTTTGAAGTGCTCACAACTTGATACATGTAGCTTCTTTACTCTCAGATTACATGATGTACATAACAAGTTGTATAATTATATTCACAAACACCACTTACATCTACTGAAGTCACTTTCTGTCTGCAACATGTCAATGTAAGCAAATGTGTTTATAGGGCAACCTGTGGATAAGAGATTGTAATCTTGTAGTTAATAACCAATATGCCTCTACAGAACACAATTTAATCATTCTGTATTGTAGTTGAGAGGCAGGCACATTTTGCAGCAACCGCTTTCCTGTCCATTTTCCTTACTGTAAAATATGTTCCCTGGTGCGTGCCAACATGAAAGGAGTACAGGAGTTCACATTAAGCAGGCTATTTCGGGGTTCCACTGCATGTATAATTAACCTCATTTGCAGCAGGCAACTTCCAAAAAACTTTTTCATCAATCTTGCATGCTTTCATAACAGAAACAGAAACACTGTGAAGGATAAGAGTTAAAATACTACATACTGTCGTCATGGCAATATTTTGTTTATTTGAAACTTAATAAGATATTTTGCGTTTGACTTATATTTGTTACGAAAGAAGAGAGCTGTTTCTTATTTTAATATGATTAGCCAATGCTATTGTTCACGAAATACACTATCAAAACATAAAGTATTGGTGACTACAATTAAGTGAGTTTATCATTCGATGCATTTTTTTTTTTTCTTTCCATTGGCTGGGAGCCTACTACTTGACCTGCAAATAATCCACAAATAATTCAATAATGGTCTGCTCCTGCATACAGTACTTTTGCTGCATAATCAATAATATTCTGCTCTTGGGTGAATATGGTAGACTGCTTCCCTGACAAATTCGGACATAATAAAACAAATAATAAAACAATTTATTGAACTTGGTTATTGCAAAACACTGTGATTTGTCAGTGTCCTGCGTGTCAAATATTTGCCTCAACCTTTTGCTAAACTTTACTTTTTAACTTTGTTACATGTACACAATGTAGGTGTTTTTTGGTGTCTGGTGTGCATAAAATGTGACAGTTGTACACTGCACACTGTGTCTGCCTTACAAAAACACAGCATTCATATCTAAAAAGGAAAAGTACCGGTATACATATATTTTTTAACAAACTGTAAGAGAACCTGTAATTTATGAACCTTTTCTTTCAAATTAAGGCAAGTATTGTACCCGAAACAAAAGTTATGCAATGATCCTAACAACAGCACATGAACCTGACAACACAGTAACAAGTCGGGCAGCCATATTTAGATATGTTGTGTACCTTTTTCATCTGTTCTTCTTATAATCTCTACTGATGATACAGTTCCAAAAGTCTTGAAACGATCTCTATAAAATGAACAAATCATCCATCAAATGTCAACACTACAGAACTGTGCAAAGGTATAATGCAAAACCAAATTTTAAGTGGCTAAATGTAATTTACATAGACTAGACAGTAGTCTCCTATATGGTTGATGTGTGGGGTGTCTTGTGGTGTTGTGCAGGGACTACTTATAGTTTACTGCTAGGCCTCAGATGTCAAGTGATTTTGCACAATTTTTCACTGCCAGGCTGTTTTCCTATAGCTTTTGTCTCGACCTGCCACTCTTGTTATGGTAAATACTTTTTTTTTCCGACCGGTTTGTTCAGTGTGCTGGTGGCCGATGGTTGCTGTTCACAGGGTTGTCATGGATACCCCACATACTCAGCTCAGATTGCTCATGGCCCCACAATCTTTTAAGTACTGCTCCCTAAGCTCATCCATTGTTGATGAGGGTAATAAATAACTTTTGCGACATTTTGGCAAATTTGAATTTTTAAACAAGACATAATGGAATAATGTCATATTTAAAAACATCAATTCCTTCCATTGTTGCAAAGTTTTATAAACATGTGAGCAGAAAATCAATTCCACAAAAAGGGAAACATGGTAACTGCTACTACACTGCATGTGAAATATTGTTTCTACTCAGCAAGAAGCTTGTGACTGAAAAAAACATTTACATTTAATATTTGATGTAAGATTTAGAGCATCAAACTTCGATAACTTTGAGAGTTAATGCAAAAAGACTTTTGCGTCATGTCAGTGGGGTGACGAATTCACACGTAGACTCTGTGACCCCCTACTTCCTATGACTGCTGTTTTATATTACCGCTGGTTGGTTGCAGGCTTACATGATAAAATAATATCACAGAGATCACAGAGTCTACGTGGGAATTCGTCACCCACGTAGGTGAATTACTTATCCCCTCAATGGAACATACCTTAAATCCGCTTCTTTAATATCACTGTATAACCCACCAATAAATAATCGCTTCATTTCCATGTTCTCCTCAGAGAAGAGCCAAGTAAGCTCATAAAATTGAGGTTTTCAGAGTCGATGGAATGAATCTAAGTCTATTTGAATGATCAATCAAGGAACTAGTCCATTTTATCAACGTGCGACGAGAACTTAAAACGAAACCCCAGTCACTCTCGTGAACAAACGTAACAAAATTCAGTTAGGTGCCCGAAATATTAAATTACACCGCAACTTTAGACCTCTCAACGGTGAAAAAACAACAAAGAATATAAAGCGAGCAGCGAGCACATGAAAGCGTTGCATGGTCCGCCATTTTTACTTCTCTGCTTGAGAAGAACTGGTAGCTAGTGTTCAGTGCTCTCGGGGTCGTTAGAGACTAAAGACTGGAAAAGAGGCGGAATTTTGTGTCGACGGCGTTCTCCTCGTCCTGGCGAAGAAAGAAATTAAAATCATTAGGTCAACGTTATCGTCGGTCATTGCCTGTTTTTTTTTTTTCAAGAGCGGGAGAGCCTCTTGAAGTAGACTTAAGCATCGTCCCGGGTCTGAATAATACGCCTGATGGCCCAGGAGGCTCACAGTCCAGTTCTACTGAACTGGACTGTGAGCCTCCTTGGGCCACCGTAGGATGGCTTTTTCAAAACAATGGTGAAAACCTGACAACAAAACAATGACGGTTCCTCTAGAAATTGGTAAGTTTAATATAAAGTAAACCTAGGAAATATTTATACAAATAAGCTGACATGATAGCGAAAGAATAACTCCAGCGGACAATTCGAATGGTGAGCGGGATACACCTTGGTGGGTTCTGATTAGCATATTGGAATAACACGTGACACGTTACTGTGCTAGAAATGTAAACTCCTTAAACTGCTAAGGATACTGGGTTTGATTTGCTTTGTTTGTGGCGAACCGGATTGATAAAGACGTTTCCGTATTTGTAGAAGCAATCGTATGAGTGCGAGTGTAATTGAGGATTTGAACTACGAGTGATATTTGAAAATTTGATCAGTTATATATCAAAAAAATGATAATATTACAAAGTAATAATAATAATAATAATAATAATAATAATAATAATAATAATAGCCATATAAACAAAAATCTAATACATAGCTAGACAATAGAGAATACTAGAAGGGAACTTATTAACCATATGTGCTAGCTAACTACCTAGCTACCTAGCTAACTAACAATCTAACTAACTAGCTAGCTAAATAACAACCTTAGTAACTAACGCCTGATGTTAGCCCAGGTGGTATAGGAGCATTTAGGGTCGAAAACCTTATCTTTACAAAAAATTATACATAATATCTTAAAAGATGAAACACTAGAGTTGACAGTCCTCAATTCATCAGGCAATTTTATTATATGACTGAAAAAAAAAAAAATTCGAACGTGCGCATAAATTTGCACTAGTGTGCACTAGAATTAAAGATAAATTGGCCGACTCTTGAATCACAACAAAGAAATTTTCATATTTCCTCATTTCCTCACGTCATAGAATATGATATAAGGGGGTTTCTTTCCATAATTTGCTTCAACTTTTAGGCCTTCGTTGAGAAAAGCCATTACATGTATGTTTAAGACTTGGCCGGTGTGGCTTGAGAGAGCCCAGATACTCAATGTATCTCTCTTTTAATCAACCTCGTTCCCAGGGACTTTTTCTTGGCTTGGGGGCGGGGTGGAAAAAGGGGCCTTTTCTGTCCATCACCCCCCAAGCCAGGGAACGAGGTTGTCTTTTAATATACAACATACAGCAAAGTGATTTTGTCCTGTTTACCTTCAGCTGTATTGGGATCAGCATCCAGCGCCTTATTAGTTTAGTTATATAAACAAAATTATGAACATCTGTTCTTTCATTGAATAGATATAATCTTCGTTGTTTCAGTTTTTCGATAACATTTAATTCTATTACCTGGAGACGCCTACCATAATATAAATTTCAAACAAGCATAAAAAAATAACTGTTCAAGAAAAAATAATTGTCCACTCCTTGTTTCAACAACAAAATAAAATAACAAAATAATAAAATTGGCGAGAAATAAGTGAGAATCACTGAAAAATGAAAAAAAGAAGGAAATATAAATATACAAGATTTCTGGATTAAGTTTGACCGACCTATTTTTGAGGATGTTTAGTTGACTGTAAAGGAAATTTAATTTTATGAACTACATGTACAGTTTTAAGAGTATGGTCAACAAAGGAAATTATCCAGCTGTTTCCACAGCAGGTCAGTTTAAAACCTAATATTTCGGCAAAGTGCTAATAAAGAATTGCAACTGAAATCATAAATTGCATTAAAACTCAAATATAGAATATAAGATATTTTTCCTCAGTTTCCCTCGGCCGCACCAAGTACGCCAATGTATAAGCCATGTCAAATACATGCATGTCAGTCACAGGCCATATTAAATTGATCAGTTGCTGATCAAATCACGAAACACGAGGCTTGATAAAGGAAATGATATTATATTTTATATTGCCTTTTTTACACGTAGTGCGTCCAAAGATTTGCGTTTTTCACCGACTCTTTTCCGGCCTCGGCAACTTCGTCGTCTTAAAAAGTACTACCTCATTGCAAGCTACCCCTAAGCTTTCTTTAATATTCTGACAAGAGATGATGGGCAAAATGTCTTAAATTGCCACACCCGGATATCTATAAATACTAGCATACGAAATTAAAGCTAAGTAGGAAAATGGAACTCGTCTTGTACAGACGAGGCAAACTGACAACTGAAATTTTCTTCAATACCACAGCACCTAAACTACCAAGAAACTCCCTCGTTCGACTTTTGTTTTTTTATATTATATAGAACAAGGTAAGCTAGGGTAATCAGTATCAGAAAAATAACGGCAAATTCCCGTATGGACTTGTGGTTCAGTCGTTAGACAATATGATCTATTCTATTTCGATTCCCCACTCTTGTAATCTCCAATTTCCTGTCTAATGCTCAGAGGGAAATTTCTAGGCTACTTTCAATGATCACAGTTGCCTTTGAGGTAAATCTACTTTAAACTACTAAGTTCGAGTTAATTTCCTAACTTGCACCCCTACAAGGCTAGTAGGAACCTTGTTTTGACTATTTTGACCCCTTTCAGCTAAATACATCCAACAGGATTTTAAGAAAAAAATGAAGACGAACAAGAAAGTGAAAAAACAGATGCTGACAGCATAAATGTACACATGTTTTCAAGTTAAGTTATATTTACATGACGTAACGTATCATTTTATAACTTAAATAAAGCACTATTTGCATCAGATCGACATTCAATTAACGAACATTTCAAGAATTTGGATGAAAATGATATTCAAACACCGCCACTAAAAGACAACTGGAATCCGGACAGCTGGAAAAAAAACTCCAATACCAACAAACAACATGGCAAGACATTACAATTTTTCAGGTTTTTACAGTGCCAGAGGGACTAAAAGATTAGAGCTATACCGCAATCAAATAGGACGAATGTCAAAGCACCTATCAGGAGTATTCCTGCGAACGTATTGGTAATCTACATATACAAAAAAAAAAAAATGAAGAAAACAGATGAAAGCTCACTTAGCCAGTTCTTGTATTCAAGTGGTTTCTTTTGAAAATATCGTCGCCTTTGAATATATATGTCTCTTACGTGCAGTTTAAATGGTAAAGTTCATTTAAAGTTTGGTTGGAGCCCTTGCCATTAGACATACGAGCCATTAGTTTATTGAGATAATTGCGAAAAAGATGTCAGCTTGGCAGGGATAGCCTTTTCCAAAGCTACAATTAATCATCCTGTCTATTACGGTTCAAATATTTTACCTTCGTAGTAAACCAAAATATAAACTTCGCTTTATTTTTTTTTTTCGATTTTCTCGGAATGAAACCTGAGCTCAGATTACAGGAAAACGTCTCATCTGAGACTGGATTCGCCTCGCTTATTCTTACAGTCATTTTCACAGAAGAACTTCAGTGAAAGAGAAAATTAAAGTGGAATATTTCGCGGTCGATACCAACATCATTGTATATAGGAAAGATGACAGTAATAATTGATAGTAATAAGTTTAGCGCTGTAGCTATTGGAACTGGCCAAATGGCGGCCTCGGTGTTTACATTGCGTGTTGATTCATGCTGTGGCGTCGACTTGATGCCGTCTAAACTTGAAGAGGCGTTTAAATGATCTGCGATAAATCGGTAGTCGCAAGCTGTAGATTAGGGGATCAAGGGCGATCTTCAAGAAAAATATAGTGATTGTAATAGACTGCGAAGTTCGCAAACCCGCCTCTGAGGAAAATATTTTCTGTCCGTACATTGAAATATGCCATGCTATCATTATCGGTACACTAAGAACCGTAACTGATGCTAGCAACAGCAGGTTGGCCCTAGTGAAATGTCTGTCTCTGACACGAACACAGCTTGCAGTGGATTTAATGTTAACCATAGCGCGCCTCACCTGGCGCAGATACTCCTTTCCGAGTGTCGCATAAACTGCGCAAAGAAGAACGTTGCTGAGTTGAAATGCTAAGTGCAGTTGTAGTTTGTCGACTGTTGAGGGGGAGACTCCCATAATAAGCAAGGAAGGTATTAACAAGGAGATGCATGTAATGATTGCAAGGGAAGTTGCTGTAGTCTTTCTGGTGATTAGCCCTTGCTGTTTGTGCGGCACTTTAACGCCAACGTACTGACACAGCGATAAACCAAGCATCGACAAGTAAGACACACTCGTGGTCCAATAGAGTAGAAAGATTGCGGCGTTAGACAATGTTGCGAAACCTGAGAGGTTCAAAATAGCATAACTAACACTGATCCGAAGAATCAGCAGAGGACCTGCGCATAAACCGCTAAGAAAATTGGCGAAAACCATTCCAAAAACGAAAAGTGTGGCTGCCGTTCGAAAGCGCTTGAAAGGATCTTTCCACAGCACAATCAGCATCAAAGTATGACCAAAAACGATCGATACTGACAATAAAGACACTACAAGGGTCACAGCAAGGTATTCGGCTTCTCCTTCCATAACAGGAGATCTGAAGATCTAGTTTGCACATGAAGTGCTAATCACAGCAAAATATTCCGCCGTTAATTCGTGTCTGTTGTGAATTTTCACCGATCGTCAACTACCAGGTCAATATTGTCCTTTTCGAGTGACTCTTGTCACTTAGTCGCAGTTATAGTCGCACTTCGTTGTAGAACTTCATTTTTCTTGAAATCATCGTTGCCAGGCAACTGACCACAGACAATGAATTGAGGACAAGGTTATTAGAAATTCAAATCTTATAGGTTTCTGGTAGGAAGACAGGTGTCGATTGACTAATTGAAGGGAACTCCAAAACTTACACCCACTTCAAAGGAAACAAAACACAAGTTATTACACGCGTTTTTGCGCGACTGTATTTTGGATAAATATTACTTAGCTCCTGCTGAACAAAAATAAATGCAACCTCAAATATATTATATTGGAAACAAAGCAAAGGTGAAAAATATATATATACATATATTTAATTGAAGGCGGGAGTCGCCCGTCCATTATAAAAAAAACTCTATTCAGTTGGTATTTCAGCGAAAGCTAATGGAATTAGTTGCACAGAGTGTAAGTGCTTTTTTGTAATCTCGAAGGATTATAAATTTTTATAATGTTTCGCCAGTGACAATGCTCGCACGCTTTGTATTCTTGTGGACGGAAGATGCTATGATTCTGAGTCGAAAATGAATTGAATATTTGCTTTGCATTTTATGAGTGAACGGTATATTTATTAGCGAATTTTTGTAGATTACAAATTACATGATTGGTATTCACATTGATAAGTATTTCCCTGAAGTTTGATATTTTTCATTTTTTTCCTTGATTTTATCTTGGAATTCCCTTCTCAGTTATATTTTCCCTCTCGACAAAGTGTAATAAATAAAATGATTCGGTAGCATATCCTTCGATTTGATCCCTTTTTTTAGTCACACTTTTCCTCGATGTATTTTAAATAGGCATGCTCTTAAGAAAACATATTTGTATAAACAGATGTACCGTAATGGCAGTAAATCAGTACTGCCGTGTTATATTATCTTTTATCTCTTGGTTAGTTTTCGCAAGCCCTTATCGTTCAAGCGTGTGATCAAAGCTCGAATTATTGATTATACACAACACAATTTTATATAAAAATAATATTTTTCTTTAGATTTGTTCCAACGCTCCCGTTCTCATCCATTCGACACGTATTGTTTGAATCCAGTTAGGAATTAGTTATAAGTTTGCTTTTAGTATGGTTTGTTCGTTATTCTTACATTACTATTTTCAAACATTCACGCGGCCTCTTTCTTTTAATGCCGGCGTGATTTTTGACACTAATGGAAGACGTATTCAGTCAGTTAAGCCTCAGTGAGTTATTTCGGTAAAGGCTTGTCGTTAGGTGAGTAGGACCAAGTACTTAGGTTTACAAGTCTCATTGAAGCGAATTGAATTATATTTCTCATAGAAATGTAATGCTCGAACGCAAACTGAGTATAGTACGTCAGGGAGGGCAATATCTTTATGTTTGCGCATTGCCGATTCAGTTCCGTTTGACCAATTCCTATCACCAGGATTTTATGCAAAATAGTTTTTTTTTGTAACTCGAGAGCACACATATATGTTAGTTAAATTTGGGATCTTATGGTCAGGGAGAGTGCAAAAAATATTATCGATCAGTCATTCTAAGAGTAAGCAAACGAATAACATATTTCAGTTACTGTAAAATCCCCTCCGGGACTGAATTGAGCTTTACAGCGTTGGAGATGTTTACCTAACGAAACACTTGATAATAAATCAGTTAAATGCAGACGTCTGCAATAGTTTGAGCCTTAATTTCGACTTTAACAGTTGCAATTAATGCAAATTGTGGCCATAAACGGCTATGGTGGCTTTTTGTGAGCATACGTAATCAACTGCTTGTAAAATAATCTTCAGAGCTAAATTTTCAACTCACGATACGCGATCAGAACCACCATAGTTCAATTGAATACCTTAGCAAAGGACCCGTTGACAAAATACCAAAACATCATTAAATATACTTGTACCCAGTTTTGATCCGGGATTTTCTTATAATGGTCGGGGACACGAAACACATTGTAGAAGAAATCATAAGCCAACAGGGATTGCGTGATACTAAAGCGAACTCGCACAGGTTTACGTTTGTAAAATGCAAACACCCTCGGAGACTTCAAAGTAAGAACAATTGTCACATTTTACTGCTGCAATTTTAATTTTGCCGGCTTTGACATAGAGACAGCACACCTTAAACCTTAATATTGTTCTTGAGAAGAAAATAAAGGGCATAGGAAGTTTCAGATCTCTAAATATATACTGCTACAAATCGAGAACAAATCGTCAGTTCATAGACATATTGTTTATTAATAGTCCGATTTGCAAAAAAAAAAAAAAACAATGTAACAAATTGACGATTATTTAATTTTTCGAGTACGTGGTTATAGCACTCCTAAAGACTAAAATTGAACTTAGCGTTTATATATATGCACGCCACCATATCGGAAACTGGCTGGTATTCCGTTCACCAATCTGACCAATGACCCAATTTACACGAGCTCTTTTAAATTGTTAGAAACTGAGCGGAATCGAGATCCCAGCATCGACAGAAAGCAACTGAAATAGTCCGTAAACGAAACGGAACGTTGCGGAACTAAACGTAAAAAAACAACTATATTTTGTTAGAGAGAAGCTAATGAAATAAATCTATAAAGCTATCTTTTTTTCCTTCATTCGTGGAATACAATACAACTGAGAAATATGCACTCTATAAGTTGTTTGATTTTGAATACATGATTAGGTAGTAACGCAATGAAGTTCATACAGTGGAATTCCACCTAAAGTTATTACGACCACTTAGACTGGCCCGAAACCTCAGTCAGCCATTTTCTTCTTTGAAAAATTCCATTTATAAGGTCATCCGTTAATACGGCCCTTTGGTAGCCCGATTAATGGGATTCCACTGTAGTAACTGAATTTTTGCAACAGACTGAGTCAACTGAGTCATTTCACTTGAACGGTTCAAGCAGCAAGCACTTCATAGTAAACTTCCAACTCATCGGGACAGAAATTATTGTTCCCTGTCCAAATATGACTATCGCAGTAGGGACTGGTGTAAGAACAGCAACTAAAGTAAGAATTCCAATTACTGTTTGGATAGTCTGCAACGTAAATATCGTGCCCACAGCCGAAGGTAGGACCATACGTTTCATAACTGTATGTGGCATATTGATAATTAGTATTTATGTCGTTTTTAAAGTAGCCATATCCATAATTATTTCTCAGCGAGTATATGAAAGATCTTGTTGAGTACTGGTAACCGTCATTCCCTGAAAGAAAAGCAAATTGTAAATTTTAATACAAAATATATTTATACGACATTAACCTTTTTTGTTTTCTGTCACATTTTAGCCAAGTCTCATCGCAAATTCCTGCATATGCGGCGCTTTATTGTCTTACAGCGACATTGGTATTTAATATATGACCATCACAAAAAAAAAAAAAATCGCCGAATTAATGATATTTGTTTCAACTCGGGAATGGCCCATTTGAAGGATCTTATTTAGAAAAAAATCTCGTGTTCCATCATGTGTGGAACTGCTTTTTTACAAGCAGATAGAAAACGTTCATAGAGCCAGTCAAATTTACAGTTAACAAATAGATTCCATGTTGCCGTGCGTCTGTTCAGTAATAGATCACAGATGACGTCAAAATGTGGTAAGAACAA
>OMLO01003497.1_pt1 | contig 12954 bp, 13 predicted proteins | sample 1674811 | NCBI WGS metagenome assembly OMLO01 (sample SAMN06265003, study PRJEB25207) | coral metagenome | isolation source: Coral host | place: Mexico:La Bocana,Puerto Morelos, Mexico | collected 2008-11-13
TACATACATACATACATACATACATACATACACACATACATACATGCATACATTTGTAAAATGAACACATGCATGCATACAAACACATCCATCAACCCATCTCTCTTTTGTTCATTCGTTATTCCATTTGTCATTCATACTTTCATTCATCCACTCGTTCGTTCATTGTTTCATTCATGCATTGTTGCATTCATTTCCTTTTATTTCATTTTAATTCATTTCATTTTTCGTTTCATTCATTCAATCATTCATTCATTCATTCAGTCAGTCAGTCTTTCATTCTTTCGTTCTTTCATTCTTTCGTTCTCTCACTCATTCATTTCATTCACTTTCATTTCATTTCCTTTCCTTTCATTCATTTCATTCGTTCATGTCATTTCATTTCATTTCGTCTCATGTCATTTCATTTCATTTCCTGCTTTCCTTCCTTCCTTCCTCCTTCCATGCCTTCATTGATTCACTCCTTGACTTGCTCATGGATTTTCTTTTCGTGTTTTATTTTTTGGTTTTGTAATGATGTTCAATGTCAGTGTTTGCTTTGCTTTCCGTTTCATTTTACTTCATTTCATATCACTTCTGTTCATGTTTTGTGTGTGAGTTTTTTTAAGTTCATGTCAAGTTCATACTGCATCTTAATTTCAATCTTTCATGTTCATCTCATCCCTTCTCATTTCATTCCATCTACATGTTCTTTTCAAACGCCATTCAGCCTGCTCATCTCATTTCATCCTACATCATCTAGTCTCATTTCATTTCATTTCTTTTCTTTTCATCCATGCATCCAAACAAGAATATCCAACAAATGCTCACACAAACAACATCATACACCAACATGAAAGCAGACATTCATTATTTCAATCATTCTTCCATTCATCCCTTCATTCATTCACCCCCCATCCAGACATCCAAACGTCCTACAAACATACAAACATACAAACACACACATATATATAAAAACATAAATACCTACCTACATACATCCACACATACATACAATACTTGTATACATGCATACATGATACAAATGATGCAAACATGATCCAACGCATACCATGTTGTATACTATTTCTCCAGTACCATAGCAAAGCCTATGATACACCTTTTGGTTTTGTTAAACTGACACCCTCTCTTAGAGGCACAAGTTTGATCATTGGTGGCCTGGTGGCCATTTGAAATTTAATGTTGACAGGGTGGCGTTTCCTGAAAATGGTTTGTTAGACAAACATCAAGCCAGTTGCCTCCATGACGTACCTTGGCCAGAATGCATTCAGGGTTGGAAGAACCGACCTGACCAGGAACCACTGGTAAGGTAGTATCCTCATCCTCTTCCTCCACAGCCTTCTCAAACAAACTCTTCTGGGTGGTCCTCGGTTTAAAAATTGTTTGCAGTAATGGCTACTGGAGGGAACCAACTAAAGTGGGCATGTTAATCATTCTGAGATAAATTAAAGCGAGGGTCTTGCGCTGCCCTTTTTGGGAAGTAAGTACCCAGTACAAGGTGCCCTCTCCATAGTCCGACTTCCTGCACTGGCATGCATGAGGAAAACATGTCAAGGATAGTGAACCTAGTATAGGTCCATAACCTAGGAACTTGCAGGAGGACTTTTTCCTGCATTCAAAAAAGACAACAAAAAACTGAAGAAAAAACACTCTTAGTTCAGCATGGTTAAAATAGGAGCTACATAAGCAAAGAGTTGTGGGTGATACCATTCCCAAATTCCAGTGGGCTTGCCTAGAGAACCCGATGTGGCGCGATACCGCTCCAACCCAGCCTTGTGAATCCAGGCCTACCTTCGCAAAACTTCTTTGCGCCTTTGATTTTCTTCCTGGGAGATCAGCTCACAGGACTGCTTTGTATGGTGTCCAGTATCCAACCAGAAGGTATCAGTTGAAGAACCTTTTGTTACTGTACAAGTACAAAAAAAATTCAAAGAGAACAACCAAGTAATTATACTATCAAGTTGCTCAGACCAACCAGCATCGTTCATGTCTTGCTCCGAAAAAAACTCGTAGTTGTCTTCACAGCTGAACTCATCGATTCGTTGGTAGATTCTCTTCACTTTTGCAATAAATCGGTCCTAGAGGGAGGAACCACAACACTAGTGAGGTGTCAAACAGATGGGCCAAGAGGATGGCAACCTTACCAAGCACTTTTTAGAACATACATAGGGGAAATACCCAATCTTTTGCTGAGGGCCCATTCAGTAAATCCCCAATTGGAAAAGGATGTTTTATGAACCTTTCAGATTTGCAAATCAACACTGAGAAAAATGTAGAACAAAGAAGTCAAACCCCGGTCCGAGTCATAGCCACACTTCTCAAATTGTCTCATGAGATTGAGACGGCCATCTTTGGGGTCGGCATATTGGTCAATCACCTGCTGTGGGACCTTATATTCCCCTCTACTGTTTGGTGTGCATGCACGGCGCAGCCGGGCAGCGGCAGCTTGATCAGACAGATGCAAATCTGCTGGCGGAATCCCTTCACCAACATCCTCACCATCCTTTTCTTTATTTTTATCACCATCCCCAATAGCAGCATTATCTTCAGGTGGAATAGGCATAGGAGAGAAATATGGGGTAGCGGAAGCATCTACTAAAGTCTCTGCAGCCGGGGGTGTGAGACCCAATTGGTTGTCGGGCAAAAGTTTTCCCACCGGTGTATCTTCGACTTCGATTGGAGGAGACTTCTTGGGCTCTTCTGCAGGCTTCGCCAGCTCCTAAGGCCGGGCAGCCAGGTATGGTGACTGAATTCAATATCATTCGTGGAACTAGGAAGGGAAATACGAAACGTCATTAAATTAAAAGGTTAACAAAAAACACTGTTGTTGAATTAACAAAAAGCCACTGCAGCAGCATCACCACCATTTGCAGAGTTTGAAGGAGGATCGTCAGGTTGTCTAGGATTGGAATCCCTCCCGACCCCCTTGCCACGCTTAATCTTCAGAGCCTAGGCTAAGACAGTGGAAGTCATTCTTTCACCAATAAACAATCAAAAATATTTTTTCGAAAGACAGAATTCATAGTGGAACTGTGTTGCCAATTCATGTAAGGCACCATCAATCTGTTCCTTTCAGCAATCATCTCTTGGTAGGCAGGGTCATTCTCCAAAGTCATAGTGCTGTTTCTAAGGATGTTAACCCCTCGGACAAGCGTCTCTGTACTCATCTCCACCCTAAATCGAGCCAAAATCCAACTTTTTTTCATCAAGTTCTTGATAATATCTTGATAATTTGGGGGTACGGAAAATTACGCCGCAATTGCGCGGAATTACGCCACAATTGCGGGGAATTACGCCTCCACACTTTTATGTTTTTTTTCTGGTTTTCCTGTTTTGTGTTGATTTCACGAGTTTAAGCAATGGTTTAAGCAACATGCACCCAGGTTTTTTTTACACCAGTAGGAGCGAAGCACATCGGCATGAACCAGCACGAATTTGTACCTAATTACTTTCATCTCAGCTTTCAATTGCCCTTTGTGGCTTATTGCCGTCTAAGGGAAAACAGAGTTTCATACACATCCTGGTATTCCATTGGGATTACCAAATGTTTGGAACCCAAAACATAATCTAAGCATTTCAGGACTTCGGCATCTTCCCAAAGATCATTCGCCGGCATGGACAACAGTACATCCCGAAGTAGCATGTCAGTCTTCACCTAGCAGGGAAAAAAACTTTACCTCCAAACAAACAAGACTTAGGGGTTTACTGTAGAGCTCAAAAAGAAGGATTCGCTCTAAAGTTTCAACCTTTCAAAACCCTTGGCCCTAGCTTTGAAAACCCGTGGTCCAAACACCAATGACCTCAGGCATCCGTGGCTTTGTTGCCAGCAATTTTGGTCGACACCGGAGAAGATAAGAGCAAAAGCGAACTGGATAAAGCCTCAGGACGGGCAGGCGGCTTTCCATTAGTGAAATTTATTACAGGGCCACAGCTGAGGTAAACAAGACATTTGGGGGGAACCAAACGAAATGGTATATTCAGAAGGCCTTACTTCTTTTACACACCCTTTACTTTTTGGAAGGGTACCCTTTACTATTTACCACATTCCATCATGAATGCATCCCAAACATTCAACTACTACAATTGCAAAGGAAGGCACTGCGTTCCTTTGAGTTGTGATGTGCCTTTGTAGCGTACAACACCACGCCCATCCACATACTTGACAGCTGTGGCCGGTCCCCTTTTCCGACCCTTGTTCTTCTTTATGGGGCCCTTGTTGAACAGGGAGATGTGGTAGCTTGGTGCCCACAACTTTGTCCTTTTGTCGTTAGGGTGTCCAAAGTGATGCATCCAGAAGGCAGTGCGGTACATCTCAGCACACGTTGGCAAATTGAGTAGAAAGAAATAACAACTAAACTCTACCAAGCCACCCTACCCCCCTAAACTCTTCTAAGCTTAACTTCAAACAAAGTTTCAAAACTAATGCCTACAGGCTAGAGTCGGTGATTTTGTTGTTCCGCAAAGTTCTTAGTAGCCACAACATCCGGTCATGGTGCATGATCACGCAGGAGTGAGGGTTCTCCAGAATTGGCATGCCACCAACTGCAAGGATGAACAAGCTTATTAATGCATACCTGTTTCAGGGATTTTCTGAACATGTGATTATCCATGGCGGTGGTTTGGGGGCCTAGGTCCTGAAAGGCAGAACTAAGGATTTCGACTTTGGGTCCATGATTTTTTGTTGGTTCCCTAAAGGTTGTAGGTTGCAAAAGGCATCAAACATCTCCATTGGGATGATAAGGTATGCACCAAACCACAACTATTTTTGAAGAAGCCAGCGCGTTTTCCAAAAGAAAAATTGGCAATGTTCACAACCCTTGAGTATTCCTTTACCCCTGGTGAATGAACTTAGGATGGTAGCTCAGCCCTTGAGGAATCACCACCCAACAGCTTTGACCACTTCTCAATTTAACATCCCAGCCTTGCCACCATCAAATTTGCTGACTGTACCTAACTTGGCCAAAGACTGCAGGAACAAATCAACTTAATTACTATCCCTCATCCCCCAATCCCCAAAAGCTTAAGTAAAGTCTTGCTCATTGGCCAAGTGAGAAACTGATGGGTACTCAGGGTGCCCCATTGGGGTCAAGACATCCCGTTGGGAGGTCCCACAATTAACTGACACCCACGTAGAACAAAGCAATCCCAACCATTGCCAAGAGATCACCGAAGCTGCAGCGGATGACGCTGATCAAAATCAGCCTCACTGGTGGTTTTTTAGTTGGTGCTGCCTGGAATCTTCAAACAGTTTCGAACCCATCAATCATAGGAATCCCAACTACCGCCTTCAAAAATACCCACTAAAAGCTACCCTTATTTAATTCATGATGTTATGTGGGGTATTGTAGGTAGGCATCCACCTCAAGCCCTGTATTCAATTCTTTTAAAGTTCCGTAGCTTGACCCCCGCAACCCTAGACTTTACGGGGATCTAACTGGACTTCCTGGGTCGGATTTTGGGCCCCTATAGAAAAGTTTTTTCGCGGTTGAACTTTTTCGGACTCAAGAGATTCAAGAATCATTCCGACAGAACACCTCAAACCACCAATCCGTTGCCATTGAAAACAAACCTGAAACAAGATGAAGTAAGTATTAAACCAAAGAACGCAAATCCACCATTTCCATTGATGTCCATTGCAGATCGTTTCTTATGTTTCTTGGATCTAGTCTTCGCAGATACATCAAAGTCTATCTCATGTGCAGCCACGGATAGACCCAAACTCTTCCCCAGGCGGGACAACCTAGCTTGACCAGCAAAAAGTTCCAAAATTTGGATCTCTTTCTCGCAAGGACTTGGCAATTCCAACCAGCTTGTGGCCAGTATCAAAAGCACAAATACCTCAGGCCAGTGTAAAATCTATATGGGGTGGATCATGCAAAGTTCTCATTTTAGGCTTGTTTGGGCTTAGTTGCTTTTGGAGCTCCAAGGGCAATGAGTCTTCTTAATGACAGCTCAAGCTGGGCTGGGGTCATGTCTTCACAAGCGATCAGTCGCTGAAACTTTGATCACCAACAGACATGGGCTTAGATTTGAGAGCTTTAAACAGCCATGAGACGAAGTCAAAACTAGAACGAATCTCTACGGAAGTCATCGGTCAAGGCCACCAGCCACCAACCCCGAAAAAAACAAACATGGCAGCAAAACAAATTGGACCATCCCACTTCTTGATGTAGGCCGAAAGAATTTTGGGCGGTGGCATTACTGCAGCGCAGGCAGGAAGCACCTGCGGAGGGGCCGGCAAAGAGTTTCAAAGTTGCTTTGCAGAATGCTGACATTTGTGTTGAAAGATTCATTGGCAAAAAGTCTTTGAAACGACTCTCAACTTTCTTTTTGCGTGACACTTACTTCGATTGCAAGGATTCCCCTGCTAGAATGATTCGGGCTATACTGGGCAAAAAAGATGGGAAACCAAAGGCAGTTCAACTGACATAAAGATTGCCCCCAAAGTGTAGGCGTTGTACCTACCAAACCTGCAAAATTCAACCAGTCACTGCACAGTCCATCTATCCATCCACTGCCCTGGTAAGCGGTGATCTCAAGCAATGAGATTGCCTGCATCAATACCGAGCTTTTGAGTTTTGGGGTTCAGTTTTCATAGGCGTTCTTACCTAGTAGCACACAAACCTTTGCCTAAGGACGTACAAACACCAAGTTCTTGAACGAACAGAAATATAAATTGAACTAGGTGTTTAGTCCAAGATACTCTGAACATCTGGCTCTTTCAGAAACTTCTCAGCCAAAGTCAATGCCGTGCTGGAGTAAACCGTAATGTCGCCAGCAGGGCAAAGGTCATCCCATTGATCTTGACAAAATTTCCAAAAGGGGTCCTACATGTGCTAAGGTCTAACTTCCAACCATTTACACATGGTAGGGGATGGTCATCAATCCAACAGTATGCAGATCATTTTTTATGATATATATATATATATTATTAAGTATGGACAGGATGACCATCATCAGAAGAAAAAAAGACCATGGCACACACACACATACGATAGAAACAATGAAGTACATCATTTTGGTAAAGACTTAATCCACGAAAGATTTGTTTCAACATTCCTGTCCTCCAACTTGCTTGGGTGCTTAACCATCCCCTGGATGGTTGTTTCAAAAGCATCTCGGAGCGCTTGCCAAAAACTGGCCATTGGTTCTTTCCCTGATTTGACCCGCCTGGCAAAGGTTGCCTTGGATCCACCACGGCCTCTGCCTTTTGCAGAGGATTTCGCCTTTGCTTTCGGGCTACCACCTTTTTTGCTAGCCTTTGCCTTCGCTTTGGGTTTAGCACCCCCCTTTTTTTTTGTAGTATCCTTAGTCGCCTTACCTTTCCCCTTACCTTTCCCCTTACCTTTCCCCTTACCTTTTCCCTTACCCTTTTTCTTTGGGGCTGTCTTCCTCCGCTTGGATGGCACTGGTGATTCAATCTCATCAGTTTCTTTAGAAGGGGTTCCTCCCGAAGCAGCTGGCCTCTTCAACGCCTGCCGATGCTTGCTCCGCATGTCAAGCTGTGCCAGGCGCTTGACTCGAGCCGGCACCTCCAAGGAGCGAAAGACAAGTGGAAGGTCTGGTGTGGGCAGGTTTGGAGGTTCATAGTTTCGTTGTAGGAGTTTTATCTCTGGTTCCTATCTTCTTTAAAATGAACCTGTAAGCATAGCCAATGTTTTTTTTTAACAACACCCACCTGAGTGTCCATCAACTCTTGCACCGTTGGGCTCACAGCAGATTTACCATCACCCCCAAGTTTGGCTTCTGGAGTTTTCTTTGGGGATGGTTGTGGGGTTTCCTCATCATTATCAGGCTGAGTAGGCGGGATAACATCATCAGGCTGACTGGGCGGGATAACATCATCAGGCTGACTGGGCGGGATAACATCATCAGGCTGAGTAGGCGGGATAACATCATCAAGCAGGTGAGCTTCAGACCCACACTCCTGCAAGAAGCTGGCCATGAGAGTTCCCTGAAAAGGCAGTGTCTCATCGGCTTCACCAGCAGTACCTCCACCAGCGGGATAACCCTAGTGGGAGATAAGAGATGTAAATTGTGAATGTGGTGGTCAAACCTCGTTCCGAGTCATGATAATTTATCAACAACACTTTTCTGAAACTTTTGGGCAAGCCATAAAACATAACCTCATTGGAAAATTTACGAGGGACTATTTGAATTCCAAAATTTCAGAAGCCAATGGTTGGAAAGGGTACTTAAGCCAAAGGGCCTTCCCATGTCTTCTTTACCGATTGACCAGCCAATGCGATACGGCGCTCAGCCATTTGCTGCCTCAGCTACAACCCCAACCCCTGTAACTAGACTATGTAGACTTGACTTCTCAAGTGGTCACAAGTAAGTTGATTTCAACACACAACATTGTTGCAAGCGAGCTACTCAATTTGGGCAAGTTGTTGATCAATCTCATCATTTTCATCCCCAATATACGGCTCAAGTTTAGGTGTTAGTTCAGGAGATGCTGCCCCACGTAGCTCCCCTCCCAAGCTCCAAGCCAAGCCAAATACTCATCATTCATGATTGGTTTTTCTGGTGTTGAAAACCTTGGCGAGGAATCCTGATTGGGTGGTTCTTCCTCATGTTCAGGCTGGATGGGGTCAGTCTGGTCTAAAGCCTCCTTTGACCTCTTGCGGGGTCTGGGCTCCCAATACTTGCTGACCTTTTGGAACAAGAGTCGCAAACATTCCTCCTTAGTTGAGGGGCAAATAAAAGACGTTTTAGTTGAATTCCAAAACCTCTCCAAACAAGGTACTTTACTTTCATTTCAATCCCTTTCTTGTTGGAAAAGACTGATTAATAGATAAAGGTAGGGGTGCGGAATTCAGAGACTAAACCAACACATCAAAAAAAACTAATTTCAGGGAAGCTTCCCGTTTCGTGGTATCATCATGTCTCCTAACGATCATTGACATGAAAGACCTGATTGCGTTGGCCTCACACTGGATAAGGCTAGGCCGGGTAGGAAGGCCAAGCAAGCCCCGCCAAATCTTCACCTGTCAGGGCTGATGATAAAAAGTAAACTGGTGTTTTATTCTTACGCCTACTACATGCCAATTGATTTTGGATATTTTTAGAGTGCCTAGCCTGCCACTTCACATTGTCCAAAGGAACGGTCTTGGCTGTCTCGTGCTTGGGGCACCAAACCCCAACAAGAACTCCCATGAGCTTCACATTCAGCATCAGGCTTTGGTAGCTGATATGCCCATTTAATTTGGGATTTTGCCATTCCAAAAGACTTTTCCGTTTCAAGACCTCATGCCTAAGCCCTCGATTTTTGTCCCAAAGCTCCGCTAGCCCAGACAAATCATCAGGGTCAGACTCCTTATTGGGGTCTTCACACCACACGTCCCCCATGGAGACAATCAGGGGGCAACTGTGCCACTTCTAATCCTGAAAAGTGCCCGAGCCAAATCTCAACCAGTATAGTGGTTAAGTCAACTAAGCCAATCAAACAATTCAACAAAAAATGAACCCAGAAAGATTAATAGCAGGCTGCAAGGCAGGGGACGGGGTTGCACCTGCACCAAAGCAGCATGCTGCCTCCAGGGATGGTTGAAGTAAACCCGGTGACCATGTGTTGGAATCATTTGACCTGTTTGATTTAAAAGCATCTAGCCCCGCCTCCCAGAAATAGAACCCCGTTTGGTAAGGTCAAGCACCTCCATGGGAAAAGGACAATCTTCATGAAGTGAAGTATTCGCTGAACACATTTCTTGCTAATTTTTGGCACCTCCAAATGGGCAAAGCATTCCCAAAATCATCAGAACCTGCGATGGGGCTTTCCAATTAACAGCATTCTTTACACATTGTTCTACTGGATGCCACTTGGAAAAACTTTTGGCGCCTTGATTTTAAAAGCTCTTTTTCTTCAATTTGGGCGAATCAAAACTCTACGGGTGAATCAAGACTCTACCCCCTTGTTGCTCCGATCACTTCTCCAAACCCATGTCACTTCCCTCAGCCGCACAATCGCCGGCAGGTTTCTGACCTGAGCGGGTCAGCGCTAGAGCCGATCCTAGGTCTAGGTGATCGAAGACAGCAGCTGCCAAGAAACAAAGCTCAACTAAAAAAACTAAACGCTTTGACAAACAGCTTTAAAAGAAAACCAAGGTACTTTCTTTCCGCCATTCTTGGAGATATACGGCTAAGTCATACACCACCCCCTTGGACTTGTAGTTGCTAACAATTTCACCCACACGCTCTACATTGAGAACAGCCATATCCTTAGCTACTTTGATGCCACGTTTCACATCGTTGTGACTGGATCTCTTAATGCACGTAAAAAAAGCATAAGTTGTGGTGGGAGTGCTTGTCTAAATTTATGGAAGCTTCCTTTGGGTCATCCGTCGGCCAAAGCACTGCCTGCACCTCATCCCAAAATTTTGAGGGCATACCATCCAAGCCTGTCAATGGCTGGCAAAGTAGTGTGGGTGATTTCTACAGTTATTTAAATCTGAATTGATTTCATCCGGGTTTTCAATTTCCTCCATTAATGTAGTGAAACTGAGGAGTGGTATCCCGGCCTGCTGATTCCAGGATTGAGTGTGTAGTGACTCCATGGGCTTCAGTCTTATCAGTCTTAGGGGTTCCCATTTTCAAAACACCACGATTGAGCCAGCACTTGCTTCGGTTCAACTTAAGAGTTTACTAAAGCAAAGCTGGCAACAAATGCAAACCAAGCAGGGCTGAAGGTGGTTCGCACCTCCGGTGCGAGCTGAAGGAGGGGCAAAGAGTTGATTGAGCCATAACGTCTTTAAAACAACACAGGCCACTATGTCTCCCCTTGTTCAACCATCCATTAAGGGAAGAATTCCTGTTCTTAATGATTGTTTCTTTTGAACTATGGGACCTTTGTGATCAAAAAATCACACCTATGGAAAACAGCCACAGCCTTTCCAATTACGCCGCAAACAGGGTGGAGGATGAATTTTCAGGAAAGTGCCGCCAATGAAGTTCTAGGTATATAAATGAGATCCGAATGGACAGTACATAGATTTTGTTAATTGATTCAATATCAATTCCCTTCCATCTTTTCCTTCGTTAAAAACCCAACCAAATGCGAATGTGTCCATTCGCAAAATCATCAGAACTCGTAGCGCCTACAACTCTTCAATTCGTTCTCATAGCCGCTGTCATAACCTCAGAGTCCAAAAGCCCATGCAAGGCACAAACTTTGGTGCATGGAATTGGTTCCAGGAAAGTTTCCACACCAAACAAAAAGTCCAGAAGCTTCCCGAAAACAAGAGAAGGGCAAATTCAAGGGGAAACAAGGGTACTCTCCAGGGAACTAACATATAACCAAAAATCGCTTTTTGAAGATGATTTTCCTTTTCCCAAGGTGGGATACGTTAATTCCCTGGAGGGTAACTACATAGAAACCTTAAGGCTTTCTTAGTAAACCTTAGAGATCAATAGCTTGGACACCAAGGTGAATGCAGAATTCCTAAGCCACCAAGAATCTCCAAGAAATTTTCCAACCGAACAGGACCCGTTCCTGAAAGGACCCCCTGATCAAAACCCGAGTATCCAAAAAAAACTCGAACTGCAACTTACTTTTGGTAAGGTGTGAGTTGGGTACGGTCCAACAATCAACTTTTGGATGGATGCCTTCTTTCCTTTTCAAGGGATCGGCCTGGGCGATATTGTTTAGTTTTAGGGAGGTTCGTCATTGAAATCCCACTGGACAGGATTTTATCCAGTTGAATAACTTCAGGTAAGAAATTAGATCATTGAGCTACAAAAAACAACTCCTACTTTCCATGAAATACTGGTTGGTTATATGATAGGTATCAGTATATTGGTTTACGGTTTCCTCCCCTAAAAGCTGAGTAGTAATCCCTAGTCTTTTTTTCAACCCTGGTATTTTGGACAGATTCCAATCCTATACAAGTCCATTCTGAGCATCTAAAGTTTTGAACGGCATGATTTCGGTTTCACTACCAACCCGAAAATGAACGAATTGCTCCCCACCAAAAAAGGAGACTAGATAATCAATTCAAAAGGAAATGTCATTTTCCATCCATTGATTTTCAGGGGATGTGATAGTTTCGCAGGGGAGTACCGTGTCACACACCCAAACAGGACTAGACTCATACCTATGTTCACATATGTTCACCTCTGTCTATCCTGAAACGGTTTGCCAATGATCCATGAACTAGAAACCAACTACGCATCAGCAGTTCAAGGGGATACACCCCGGAAAATTAACATGGAACACAAGAATGAAGGTTTGGAAAATGACTTTCCTTTGCAAATGTCAAATGGGTGACTTTCAGGTTCCATGTCAATCTTCCTGGGTCTATCATGGATGACAAATTTTAAAAAGTGAGCTAAAAAAAACTCCCACTTTCCATTATACTGGTTGCCTAATGGGGATCCTTATATTATGGTTTACGAAAATCCCCACATAACCGGGTAGTATATCATTTACCCTTAAACAACAAGGTTGTTTTTCGTTGCCCAAGTGGAAATGCCGCAACTTTCACTTCGACCCAGGTACAGGTGCAAGCTGGACCAATCCCGCGTTCAATGTCCTTGGTTGAACCAAACCATTTGAAAAATATGCTCGTCAAAATAGGAATCTTCCCCCCAAATAGGGGTAGAGGATTCCAAAATGTTTGAAAGCACCACCTAGGACCTAGGAAACTATTACTGAATGCCACTAGTCTAGAGGTAGCAGCTAAAAACATGGCATTTTCAATAAACTGAATATCTCGGATGTGAGGCGAGGCTTAAAATTGAAGTTGTTGCGATCTTTGCACTCTTATCATCAACTGGTCAGCTAAACATTATTCAAAATGTCACTGAAGCAACCGACATTCACAATGAAGTGGCAGCTCTCTATCCTTTAACTTTACACTCGACAACTTTGAATGACAATGTGCTAGTTGGTGGTTTCAACCCGTTTGCAAAATCTTAGTCAAATGGGATCATCGTCCTAGTTTTGACAAGCGTTAT
>OMLO01003498.1_pt1 | contig 12952 bp, 10 predicted proteins | sample 1674811 | NCBI WGS metagenome assembly OMLO01 (sample SAMN06265003, study PRJEB25207) | coral metagenome | isolation source: Coral host | place: Mexico:La Bocana,Puerto Morelos, Mexico | collected 2008-11-13
TCCGCCCGCTCCCGGAACCAATCAGATTGCAGGATTTAGAGAATTCCGCCCGCTCACAAGCCAAGAAAAAAATAATACTAGTTATGCAATGCTTTTGACTGGTAGAAGGTTAAGGTAAAGTCAGCACACGACCCAAGTGGCTTATTAGGCCGGTGTTTATCTCCAGTTTCAGTAGCATGGAGTGATTAGGAGTTTTTCTACTTCCCTCTGGATGGGATGCTATTAAACCAATGCAGGGTTAACTCCCAGCATTAAATTTATACCCCTGAGTGGAGAGAGGCACCATAATTAAGAAGAAAGTGCCTTGCTAAAGAACACAACACAATGTCACTGTCCAGGGCCTAAACCTGGACCACTCAATCTGGAGGTCAATGAAGTAACTGTGAGGTCACCATGCCTTCACCATCACCATCACTCAAGAATTTTCTTGGTATCAGGCGAGTGTGTATGCCAAGAAAATTCAAGTGAAATTGGGATATTCCATGGTATAAACACAAAATAGCATTGCATAACAATTTTGTACCATGTTATAGAAAATACAGTGGCCAACACAATAAATGCGGCTTTCCTGTGTTCTGATTGGCTGTATTTCCTATGGTATTAAGACATACAAAGGTTAGCCCTGAAGTGTACAAGTTGTAATATATGAAGCTCTCTCTAAGTATATCAAATGAAGCATTCATGTTAAAGTGAAGTCGGAATTAATTCAAGGAATATCTATTCATAAATTTCTTTTATGTTGCTGCGCTATACATGTGGTTGACATCACTTGAAGTGCCATAAAATCTAATATAAATACAAGATGCGTTCAAAAGTAATACCACCATAATTGTTTGTTTTCTTAAATGTTTTCTGACTGAAGGCAGCTATTCTTCATGATACTGTTGAAGACACAAATACCACTTTTGATGAACTGGAATCCAGATATGGGAAAGAAGTGCGAGACATTGTGAGTGAAGTTACTGATGACAAAAGACTACCAAAACAGGAGAGGAAAAGACTTCAGATTCTTCATGCCAAAACGTGCAGGTTGGTAAGGATGTGGTTGTCAACTACATACACTATACTACTTGACTTTTCACAGCATTGTTGACAAGTTCCTTAGGCCTTTTTACATCAACAGTTATTATGTGAAAATATAGCTCAAGTTATTTCACGGATGATTTATTTAAAATAATCTGTCAATGCTGTTTGCCGTTTTGCTGTCACTATTTCGCTTGAAAAAATAATTTGCTGGCCGCTTAATGGAGGTAAAAAACCATACACTTGCAACAGCAAAAAGGTGGCCGCGGCCGCTTAATAGAGGTAGCTGTTGAATAGAGGTATAAAATACAGCAGTTTACTGACAAATGAATCGGGACTTTGGAAAGTCGCCGCTTAATTAATGGAGGGTGGCCGCTTAATAGAGGTCGGACTGTAGTGTGACTTATTACCAGGCCCTAGGAGCATAGCTTTCATCCTTAAGACAACACACAAACCTAACGACAAACAATACTTGGTACTATTTACAGTTTATTACTTACTAATATTTTTCTTTCTTTTTAATTTGATATCAGTCACAAAGCCAAGCTTGTAAAACTTGGAGATAAACTGTATAACCTGAGAGATCTTAATCGTGTTACACCAGAAGGCTGGACAGAAGAAAGAGTTGTGGAGTACTTCCATTGGGCTCACAAAGTTGTGGAAGGATTAAAAGGAACAAATGAAACTTTAGAAAATGAACTACATAAATTGTTTCTACAGCGTGGGATTGTTGAGAAATAGGGCTGACAAGACATATTTAACAATTAGACCCGCAGCCCGCAAGGGCTACGGGTCAATAGCCCATGAGGTGAAGCCGATTGGGCTATTGGTATCTTCTGAAATTTCTCTCAACCATATTTTAAATTCCAATAAATTATTGGACATCTCATTACAGATCTAGAAATATTCTAAATAGATCTTCAGCAGATGGAAATCATTGTGCCTTATATTATTAAAACAAAGATATGTGTGACATCCTACTTGTCACAAGTTTATCATGATAGTTTATTAGGATCCTTTCTCAAAATGATCAAATCCCACAACCTTGTCGACAAATGACGAAAAAAGTTCAGGTTTCCCAGGAGGGAAAGGCTTCAGCTCTGACAAATCTCTTTCTTTTAATGTTTCCTCAAGTGTGCTGTGGACAAAAAAGGCAGTGAGATTATCACATTCTGAACTTCGCGCGATTGTTAATACTGAGTCAAGAGTTGTGAAAATGGTGATAATGGTTACATGGGATAAATCATGTCACCTGCATGTTGCATAATACAAGTGACCATCTTCAGCAAGCTGACTTGCCAATTCCATCTGATGATTGTCCATCAAAAGCTCATTAATTACAACAATTAGTGATCGGCCAGCTTGCAACGTCTCTAATACACTACCAGCCCCTATGGAAAAGTGAAATTCAAATTATAATTTTAAATAAGCTAAATTGGTAAGTGATCATACCATTGTGGTGCTCTAGATTTAATTGAGGGGCTTGAGGGGCCCAAAGGGCTGCCAAGTGGAGCCCATACACATAAAGGAAAGCAAAGGAAACCTATTGATTGATTTTCTTATGGTTATCATGGCTAGCAGTATTGTTCATGGGCGCATATGCATGACAATGACGATGGCAGGGTATCACGCAAGAAGACAGCCAAACTCCAGCTAATACCAGTAGGTTAACAGACACATAAGCCTTGGTTTATAGAGTCCTTCTTCAATACTGGACATCCATGTTATGGTCAATTGACACCTGTCAAAACAGAGTATGACAGGATCATGTATCATATTACAATTAATTTCCTTTGTCTTCTAACCCTAATTATTCATAATCAATGGATAAGTTGGGTTAAGAGACAAAGGAATTTAATTTTTACCTGAATTGAATTTTTAACTACAACATATACAAATGTTTTTTACTGCTTTTGTTTTGTGTATTTTGAGATTGTTCAAACAGAAGGAACAGAAGGCCAACCAATGGCTGGTTTGCAGTGTCATGCCATCAAGAAAATATTCTAAGCATTGAATAAATCAAGTCCAGAAACTGCAATGTGATAAATGTTTGATATTTAAACAACCTCACCAAGATTTAGATCTGAGTGGTCATTGATTCACACATTATTGGGAAAAGTGCTTCAACCAAATTAATAGAGCTTTGCAACATGGCGACCATAAGTTACAGAAACACCTGTCATTGAGTTCTGTCATGGAAACGATGAAATGTTGTCACTCTAGAGGTCCAAAACATCAAAATTAATACTTCTTCCTGGGTTAGCTTAATCTGGCTTTGAACAACTTGGCCCAGGAGCTCCGGATCCTTTACTAAAGCTATATATTAGTTGTCAGTCAGCAGTTAATTTATTAACTCAATTAACTAGATAACACCTTAAAGTTTGCCATACCAGCATGACTGATCACAAGTGATGCTCTTCGGATATCCCCTTCTATTGAATCTTTATATCTGTAGTATTTCATAGAGAAGCCTGTCCTATCTATGATCTCTGGTTCATAAACACCTCTTCCTATTTGTAAAATAACGGAGCGGTAGCCTAACCTCTCAAAAAGCTGTGAACATGAAACACAATTACCAATTTGTAAACTAGTAACCAGTAACAGCTGGTATACAGTAGGGATCATTTCTTTGTCCAACCCTAAACACTTTATTTACTAGTGATCTGCCATCCACTGTCAGTTTGGGGTCTCTCTTTGTGTAGGCTGATGATACCTCGATTCCACTACTACCCTATTAAACAAAGCTTTGGGAGAAGTCTACAGATGGTGTCTGGACAATTGGATTGATACCACATTCAGGAATTTTAGTGTAATTTTGCCATCTGTTGCATATGGCTTAATTGTTTTGTGAGGTCCGTGCTGTAACTCCAACATTCTTAGCGCAATGGAGAGACTTCATTGTTGGAATCCCTAGGATCATTTTTTAATTTGCTTAAGGATATGCCATCTAGTCAAGTATTGAACTTTGCAAATTGGATTACAATCAGATTAAACTATCAAGTGGAAATATTTAATTGAAACTATTTTATAACACAAATAATGTTATCTTCCCAGATTGCCTTTGTAGGTGTATCTTTAGAAATCAAAAAGTTCTTACTCATTACATGGTTTGAATGTAGTTTTGATCGAGATACAAAAGCATATTAATGAGAGACTTGTTAGCCTTTCGTGGGTCAGCCCTCTGGAATTTAATTAAATGTAAGAATAAAATAGACAATTCAAATTCAAATTTTAAGGAAATTAAATATTGCTTATTACCAAGGAGTATTTTTAAGACTTTCTTTTCGACAGTTCAACTGCCTCCACATGCCAATATAGAGATAGTGTTTACGTGTAATTTTAGAAACTTGTCCATTGTGTCCATTTATTGAAGCTGCTTCCCCATTTATACCACCGGTATTTAAAGGTTTAAATTTTATTGTATATACTTAAAAAATTTTAATGTTGACTTAATAAGGTAATAGCAACTTCTTATCTTATTACGTTTTCAACATCAGTGCGTATTTTGTTAGGATTTTAAATTATAGTTGAACATATACATATGTTATTCGCCGGCCGGGAGGTCCGTACTGGGAAAAACTGTGCCCAAGGTCTTGAGTACAGCCCGAGGCCGCAGGCCGAAGGCTGTGCTGTGCTGTGCAACCTAGACCGGCAAATAACGTGTTTATTTTGTCTCTCTGGAAAATTACTTTATAAGAAATATTTGCGTTGATTTGTTACTGAAGCAGTTACACACCGTGCATGTGCATTTGACGTTTTGGTCAAGCAAACCTGTGTTGTTTACAGAAGTATTTAAAAGAAGAGATTCCGTTTTCGCTGATTTTAGAACTGAGCAATGAAGGATTTACATTTCATGGAGATTTTTAGTGTAACAAAAAGCTTCTAAAATAGCCACAATGTTGGAAAACTCGGAGCGGTCCGTACGCGGGGTCCAGATGGGAAAATCCAGACTGCTGGAGCATGCGGAATTAGCCAATCAGATTCAAGGATTTAGGATTCCGGACCGCTGAGATGCTTCAGAAAAAAATAAATACAAAAAAGGTTATTGCAATTTTTTTTTTAACTTTTTAGCTTCAGGTATTAGGTTTTAAGTTTTTTAAACTTTAAGATGCACGTACGTATTCTAAACTAGCTCCATAAGCTCCTAGATGTAACGTGGATAAATAAAGTATTGTATTGTATTGTATAGTATTGTCTACTTTAAGGTCCTAGATTGATACTCTGACCTCACCTCCGTAGATATAAGCTTAACTCTTATCGTGTCAAAATAAAGATTTAATGTTATGTTATTTTATGGGAACAACAAAAAGAAATAATCGCTTACTTCCACCAACGCTTTGCTCGAAATGGTTTCAATTAAGTGATCAAAACTTGTTGTTCCAACAGTGACGAAAACTGTCTTGTCATCCGCCATATTGGTTTTTCGAGCTGTCAGTACTGCAATTCAGCGGAATATCAGTTAAGCCTCGTTTTGAGGAATGAATGATCACGCTCGTGTCTTTTGATTTGTTTTCAAGGCAATGCAGGCCAAAACCTCGGTGGAAGTTAAAGGAGACATATCACTTTCTTCCTGCGTGTATACGAGCTGTTACTGGTACGTTGAATCTGTAATATCTTGTTGATATACGTGTTTACATTTCATGTTGAAACGAGGTGCACTTCAATTAAATTATTACTTTAATCACTCTCTGTGTATCTATCCAGGTCATTTTTTTTTTGAAAATTCCATTTTGTGCAGTACAGAGACGTTGTTGATAGATTTTGTAACCTCCATGCTCTACTGTTATAGGTGTATTATGAAATATATCTATTAGGTGAAACATTGTTAACGAAGCAAATTCGTTTCGTCTCTCTGATCTTTATTTTGTAGTCCATAACATCGCGGGGTTTCCCCATGTCTGCTTGTCAATGTAATACTTTACGACAGAAACTGAAGGTTGTATAAATAGCTTACACGCAGTTCAGTTAAGCGTCCTCAGGTTTCAATTAGATTCTATTAAGTTATGAAGGTGAAATTTGAATCTCATCAATTTATCAAAATGTAGTTTCATTTAGAGGCCATAAACTCCCCGTGATCGTGAGGGCAAGGCGAAGGGCAGTGGGTTAGGGTTGGGTTTTGGGTTAGGGTCTACCTAAAACCATGAAGGAATCAATGAAAGAGTAGAATGAGTAGTTACTATGCAGTTTTTGAGAATTACTTTTGACAGAAAACTAAAACTATATTTAATATTGAGACATTTATGTTTGTACCTCATATTATAGAAATCCTTATTGATAGTCCATGCCCCAAGACTTAATTTAATTATAAAACTGTTTTTTTTTTTCAATAAAACATGTTTTACTCAAAGAAAATGAACCATATTTATGTACATGTATATGAATAGTGTGAGTTAGACCCAGGTTGTACAACTAGCTGATGATCTCACTCACCGCTACATTATCTTGCTGCTGGCTGCTGAAACTTTAAATTTTTAGACTATATATACTGCAAACATTAATGCCCAAAACACAAAATGAAAGCTAAACACAAGGAAACTAATCTCTAACTAGCCTCCAGCTAATGTCACAAGAACTATAGTCTTTTGCACAAAAAAAAAAGTGAAATTAACCATGTTTTGTTGTTGTTGTTGTCCTTAGCCAGTTGTATGTGCCCAATATTCATTACCATTGATTTGGTTTATAATTTGTTCTTTTTTGCAGTGAGGAGAATGTTTGGAAATTATGTGAACAGATAAGGGATGAAAAAGAACAAAATCTAGATGAATATTATGCAGTATTCATATCTAATGAAAAAAGACAGGTAATGAATTATCAATAATCAATAGGTTTATTTGTATGTTGCAGGGAAATTGAGGCATGAGTTAGTGTCATTTGATTTTTATGTGTCTTTGTTGAGAATGTGCTTCTAAATGGGTAGTCCACCTTGGCTTAATATTTATGTTGTAGTTAAATTCAGGTAAAAATAATTTTAACCTAGTTTGATTCTCAATTTCCTTTGTCTTCTAACCCTAATTATTCATCATCAATGAATAAATAGGGTTAAGAGACAAAGGAATTTAATTTTTACCTGAATTTAATTTTTAACAACATATGCCCGTGTTTCTAAGTCGGATTCCATGAGGGTGGCTACTATAGGGATAACCTGGACTACAGTTTATCCTTATTGGGATGACCAAAAGGTGGCCATGGCCACTTAATAGAGGTGGCCAGTTGATAGGGGTTTCATTAACAGTAGTTTAGTAAAAAGCATAACTGTAACTGTAAGTTGCTTTTTCAGAACCATATTTCAAGTCAACTTGAACTTTCAAAATTTCAAAATCTGTATAAACTTACTTTTGGTATTTCAGTGTAACTTTTACCTTTATAAACTGTACAGCTAAACCCTGTTAAAAAATGTTTTATACAGGTTCCTTTATGGATGCAAAAATCAGCTAAGGATCCCTTAGCGCCAGTTGTGTGGGTAAGTTAAGTTTAAGTTTGACCTTTGGGAATTATAAATGTAATAATAAATTGTAACAGTCTACATGCAGAAGTCTAGTGTTTGCAATAGATCTACTATAGAATTTTCTTTTTCTAGATTTCAGCATGTAAGCTGTTGACTGGAGAATAAAACTTAAGCCATTGGAGCACAATTGGTCACGCTCTCATAGATTCTTTTGTTTTGAATTACAGTATCAATTTTATTTTTAACTAAAGTTGCTTATCTAATTAGTTTAAAAATGGAGCATTTGAGGACTGCAAATGATTATTTAATTTCTAATTTTGTGGTTTTAGGATTACCATGTACTTTTACTACATCGAGTGGATGACAAGACTTTCATATATGATTTGGATTCCATTCTCCCATTTCCTTGTCCATTTGAACAATATGTTCAACAAGCAATACAGAATGACAGACAACTTAAAAAACACTTTCACAGGTAATTTTAAGTTTTATTTAAGACGTGACTAAACAGTCAGAATAAGTTCTCTTGTTTGGATTACATAATTAAATGAAGTCAGTCAATTCCTATCCTTTGGTCACCTCTCTTTTATTGACTGCCCAGCACTGTTACAAATTTGAATTCAGCTGATATCATGGCTTGAGTTTATACCAAAGATTAAAGTTCAACAATTTTTCTCTAACAGACCAAGAACTAATTACAAACTCAAAATCTATCTCAGTCTGAGGGTGCCTGTTTTCACTGGCTTTAACTGAGGTTGAAGAGCTGCCATTCTGTTCAAGGCACATTTTTCGCATTTCATACCTAACCGTGACTGTCCTTTATATCAAAGCAGTTTTTTTTTTCTATCAAGAGATCATTTTGATAATTCAAACACAGAAACAACCTGTGTTACTTGATCCAGAGAGACACTGGGCTGTCAATGTGAAAACACAAGGTCTAATGTATTAATTAACTGCATCTGCAAGTATAACAAACATTGGATACATGTAATTGAACACCCATGTGGTTGTAATAATATGTTAAACTGATTTTATTCTGATCGTAGAAAATTCCGAGTGATACCAGCAGAGTCATTTCTCAGGACCTTTGCTTCAGACCGATCACATATGAAGAAGCCAAATGGAGAATGGATTAAAACTCCTCCTCCATACTTGCCAATCAGAACACCAGGTACATGTGTCAAGTGAATGATGCTTGTGTTCTCCAGTACCACCATCAAGATATACATGACATGATATAAATTGTTTCTTTGGTTTGAAATGAATGTGAGGCAAAAGAAAGTATTAAAATCAAAGTGGTCAAATGAGAAATATATTATAAGTTAAAAATGTCAGTTCCAGTTCAACGCATTTATGAGGTTCTGACTTCTCCTTAGCAACATGTAGACAATCATCAAACAGTTCATTCATGCGAGGGCTGTTGAGAATTCATAGCACATTAGCTTTTCCTGGGCAGATTGGTTTCCATAGCATGATGTGATTGTGACCAGCCTCCTCCTTCTCCTGGGATCAAGCCATGTTTCTCAGCTGCATGCCGTTTGTTTTCTTTACCGTTACACCACTGCTGGTCATGCTGTGTAGTGGTTTTATTGATCAGGGAAGATACAAGTAAATATTTTATGTGTTTGAATTATTTCATTTCGCAGAAAGCACAATGAACCTTCAGGAGTTTATTGACGTGACTGCAGGTGAAGGAGAGGGACAAGTTATGGACTATAAATCATTCATCAGAAATTATACTTCAAGTGATTGACTTTATTTGGTCCTTTTCAAAATCTGTAGATCCTCTCTATACACCTAATTTATTTGTAAAATTTTGTCTGATGGGTGTCGAGGAAAGTGTAGGACTTAAGCTTGCACAAGCTTAAAATTATTTGTCCATATTTCATGTATAGGTTACACATTCAATAAGCACCAGGAACAGCTTCAAAGTCATAAAACCAAGCTGAACTCTGAAATAAGTAGACTGACACGTGAATTTACACATATTGTACAGAAAAATTTAACAAAAGGACTTAAATAGGTAATTTACTATGTGTTGTAACTTTCTAAAAAAACACATGAAAAAAAATGAAGAAAAGTGATTTATTCAATAAAACATGTTGCATATATTTTACAAGTCAAGTATGCTTCTGTGTTGTAAAAGCAATTAGGAGAACACAAAATTAATTAAATAAATATCACTGGACAACACTTTTAAATACGGGCTTGAGGGAACCCTTAGTGTATACTTACAAAGTACGTGTCTACATCATATCTTGACGAGACCAAGTTTGTAGGAAAATGAGGCGAGACTGAAATAAAAAGTGGAAAGGCTAGGGAAGGTTTTCTCTCGAAAGACACTATTAACAGGAAAATTAGAAATGTGTTTTCTGCCTTGTCAGCAGTATACTGTATGGAGAATTGTCTGGACATGATAATTACCTAACAAATAATTTGGTTTTTGCCGTCGAGATATTGATGGCAATAGGAAACTGTCGCCGTGACAGTTGTCTCACGCAGTGATAACATTTTTCGCTCTTTTTGTTCAAGGGTAAAACTCTCGTTACAGTTGCCACGCAGTTATACATTCTTCCTGGATTTGATAGAGATTTGATACCGTATTGTCATTTGTGTCAAGCAATTATGACTCCTGTTATACATGTACCCTCCGTCCCCACCGCTTTACTCAGCAGTTGAAAAATCAGGCGGAAACTTATATCAAACCAGATTAAAAGGGATTTATGAGTGTCTATCTCTGCTCTTACTTATAATCAAAATAATTTGCCATTTCCAAGTTTCGTCTTTCCTCTGTTTTAGAACGAGTCCTCGTGCAAAACCTTTCATGTGAAAATGAGTTTGATTTGCAACCTGTATGAGAACATTCTAATGGTTCGCACGATGACACGTTTTGACCATGCGCAGTACAGCAGAAAAAAGAGTTTCAACAGAGGAATGTAAAAGTTTTTAATGGGTACTTGAAACTCGATCTGTCCTTTTCAAAGATAGTAGATGTATTTCCCTGAACCAAACAATGAAAGAGAGCCTAATTTGGCACTGCATTAATGTTATTGACATCTGAAACTAGTTGGAAAAATAATGCATACGAAATAGAGAATCAAGTGGAACAGAAACATGAATTCAGTAATCAAAAATACAATCACTAAGTTTCATAGTGTTGAAGCAATCGCTGTACTCCTTTTAAAAATTAAAGGTTCAGTTTGTTATAAATAGTACTGACAGTAGTTTTTTTACGTGACGATATCGAAACTTGTAAGACTTGTTTAGCCAATAATGCATATTTACATTCCAACATCACAAAGTGCAAACCAGATTTGCGAGCCATAAAAGCGTCTTCGATTGAAGTTTTCAGCACTCAAACTGAACAGCGACCCAGCGATGAAGGCAGTCTTAGCAACGGGCACAATTCTTTGCTTTTTGCTGACCTGTGGTATGTTAATTTCCCTTACTTAATAAGACAAGTTTAAATGTGGCTGAACTGAATAAAATCGCGAGCCAGTACTTGTTATGAGGAAACTACTAAATAGCAAGAAAGAGGGTGGCCGACTCGTGACTGATAGAAACTAAGTTTTGGTTATGGGGGCTTAACAGGCTATGAAAGGAGCGCTAGTTGATCGTTTGCATTAGTTCATTGATATTGTGTGGTCCGACTTTATGCTGAAACAATAGTTAGAATTGCCACTGTGTTGGAGAACAGATTCAAGAGTCGAACTGCGGGAAAACGAGGGAATAAAAAGCAAAACATTTCCGACAATAAACCATGAATGCCAGAAGACATGCTCTAGGTAGTGGGTGGATCATTTCTGTAAAGTTCTAACTGGAAAGTTTTAACTCGGGAAAGCTCGATTTATTAACATTTGTTTGCGATGGGATTCCATTGTTCTCGGGCATTCCAGGCATCCCCAGGCTGACTTATTGGTGACTCCCAATACACTGTCTGCAGTAAGAGTTCTTCTAACGGTTCTGTTGCAATGAAGTATTGAGTCCAAACTTCGCTCCGTAACTGTGCTCTGCAAAGAATTCCATGGTAAAAGCTCGTTATATTCTGATCAGATTATTAACAGATTGACAGGGGCTAAACTGGCAATGAACCTGAATTTTGCATATTCCGTCCTTTAATTTCATCGTGTTAAATAAACCTTCCACTACAATCTAGCCCATTTTAATGATATGAAAACAAAACTGATGATATTTATTGTTGTCTGGTTCCATTATAGCCGATGGATTTGGCTGTTATTTGTGTAAGGGCATGCAATCCTCCCTGCAAGAGTGTGATGAGAAGATCGCCAAAGCTCATTGCTCTGGTCATGCTGACCGCTGCGGAATATTCTCCTTCCTAAACGCCTCTGGAATCCGAGTTTATGGCAAGAGCTGTGTACCTCAGAGATATTGTGAAAGTTCAGACAATTTCTGTAATAGCATGTCTGCAGAACATGGAACGGCAAAAGAATGTGAAATCGAGTGTTGCAAAGAGGAGTTCTGTAATTACAACCCCGATCGCGACGATGACGACTCTGATGACTCTGAAGAGTGTGACTGGATAGATGCAGGCGTGTCGTTGAGTGTCAGTGACTTTCTGATTGGAGCATGCGCAATGTACGCGGCCATGACAATGGTCAAATAAACTGTAGAGCTACTATACAGTAAAATCCCTAATCAACTATCTGTGAGCTCTCAAACAAACAGGCAGACAAAAACTAGTTACGCTAACTATTTAGAACTCAACTTTTTTTGCGATTACGTGCACCATGTTTATAAGTTATTAGTTTAGTAGTTATTATTTAATAAAGTTTCTTTCTAAAACACACCAAACCCTGTGTATAACTGCGATGATCAATCATAAATTCACATCTTTCCTGGCATTTCATAAATATGATCTTTCATATGTTCATTTGCACACCAAACTCAGATGCTATTTGATCAGAATAACTTGACTAGAATACAAAGTAACCGAGTCCTGGCCATTGCTGTCCATAAACACGCCAAAAAAAAACTTGACCAATATCCAGCCATCTTTACCGAACAAGCTTGGTCAATAAAGGATTTATTATATGGGATAAAACATCAAAACATGATAAATTTCCCTTGCGGGACAAAGCCCGTATCCCGTGCGAGCAAGATAGCTCTATCTTGCCGCTCTATCTTGCCCGTTCGGGTAGCCAATCACAGCGGGATTCGGTTCATCTTGCCGGCGCTCAAGGAGCTAGTCATATAAAAAGGGAGAGGCAAAAGCCTGGTTTACGTCTTTCCTGACAAATAGGAAACAAGCAACCAGCTGTAATGATGTGTCCTCATTAGCTGCTCCATTCCGATTGGTGTGGCTCAGGGCTCCATCCTGGGCCCACTGCTATTTATCAGTATTCATGAACGATCTACCGGAAGCTCTGCAGTACTGTCGTGTTCAGGCTCTATATGATGGCTACAGTCTAACCCGGGCGGCTGACTCTTATTAATGTTTCAAAATATAAATTCTTAGAATAGGTA
>OMLO01003499.1_pt1 | contig 12952 bp, 9 predicted proteins | sample 1674811 | NCBI WGS metagenome assembly OMLO01 (sample SAMN06265003, study PRJEB25207) | coral metagenome | isolation source: Coral host | place: Mexico:La Bocana,Puerto Morelos, Mexico | collected 2008-11-13
GCCTGTTTCAGTGGTCGCTGCATCCCGGGTGAGCTGCAGGGTCACGTAGCCCAATGGGGAGTTGTCACTGCCCGCCTTGTGAAAATTCATGGCTAAAAATAAGAGTTGCTATATGGCAGATATAGCGTTCTGTTGCAACTAGGATCAGGATGGGTAGCATTGACAGTTCAAGAGGCATTGAATCTGCCCAGGCTCGGATTCCAAATGTGGAGAGTGATCAGATTCGGAGAAGTGCGTGCTGCCATGATAGCCTCACAAATCATAAGATCATGAAACTGGCATCTGGTAACCGTCCCTTCAGAATTCTTACCATGGACAGGGTCATGGAGCAACAGAGAGAAAGAGCGAGAGAGAAAGAGATTAAGAGATTCTTACCATGTCTGTCTATCTGGAATGTCTTGAGAAAGCCTATCTATCTCGAATGTCTTGAGAAAGTGAAAGGCACTGGTTGCCACACTGAGTGTTTCCTTTGTTTCAGTCAGACGGTTTGGCTGCACAGCCCGAATCTGTCCTCACATCGCATAGCGGCGTAGCGTCAGTCATGCGCATGCGAAAGGCAACACCAAAATGGATGCAGGGGTTGTCAGACAGGTCCTCAAACCTCCAAGTTGATAGATGTTGATAGTCTATTCATTTTCAGGCCTTCTGTTAGTGGATTCTGTCAGGTCATATTTCCTGTAGACTTTCTACAGTGTTTTCTAAACTAGTTATTTTCCTCAGACGCTGGCCCAAGCAACGGAAACGTGAAGAGGACTCTTGGCGACTGCCCACCCACAGGCGCAAGAGAAGCTTCTTCTGCTTGAAAGTTTCTTTGCAGAAACATCGTGGCTGTGTTTTGGCAGGCCCTCATCGCCATCTTCTCACCTGCGCAATGAAGAAAAGCGTCGCCTGGAAAGACTAGACCAGAGAGGGAGAGAGAGACTGCCAATGTTTCTTTTGCATAGCTGGTTCGGATGCACCTTAGATTTTAGGAAAGATCAAGGGCTATCACCATCTGAGGAGGACTTGGATACTGATGAAGTCATCGCAAAGTCGTTGGAAATCATGGGAGGACAGAGTTGGCTTGGAATGGGAAGCATGGGGATGCAAAAGGCCTCAAACTTTCAACTGTCAAGGGTAGTACCCCATGATCTGCAGGAAAGCCAGGAAAATTGGTGGAAATCCCGGAGGGTCAGCGCAAAAGCCTTTGCACTGCCGTATGGGCTCCCAGCTTTGGATTCTTTGGGTTTGGGTGTGGCAGGCCAATCCCTCCAAATTATGATTGCTGGACATGTGGCTGGGAGCATTTTGCTCCCAATTCATCAAAATTCAGTCCCTCCGTCCTTCGTTTGAGGTTCGAACTGTTTTTCTGGATCAGAATCCGCTGCTGGAGCTGGAGGCATCGTTGATTTTTTTTACTTTTGGCCTCCTTTGGCAGTGGAGGCAGAACAGCAGAACAGCACTGCATTTGGTGCCATGTGCCGTGTGCCATCCAGGCACCGCTGAAGATTTGCGGCGACATCCATGGTCAGTATCATGACCTTTTACGTCTTTTTGCCTCTTTGTTATGCATTTAGACAGGGAGTTGCAGGGGTGGTGACACTGTGTTGGCATTGAATGTTTTGGCTGGCCACAAAGTTCCAAAGTATTATGATGTAGTAAGACATTTGATCTAGCTCATTCGGCTGATTGTTGATTTTTGTGGTGCTTGCTTTCGCCATTCAGCCCAGCTGAACCGCTTAAAAGAACCGAGTCTTAGTCTTAGACAAGATTTTAAAGGCTTTTAGACGGCTTGGAGCCATGACAGACAGAGGGGAAAAGAGAGAGAGAGAGAGAGAGAGAGAGAAAGATCCAAGGAGTACGGTGGATTTCCTCCTGAGAGCAACTACGTCTTCCTAGGCACGAGACTATTTGGAGTGGCATGCGCTTCATGTTCAAAAACGGGGAACTTCCCCATGACACTCACATCTTCAATACAATGCTCGACAGCAAGGTCAAACAACAAGATGATTGAATAGCCACATATGGAATGAAAAGAAACAGCTTCTTGGTTTGATTTTCTTGCCCCTTTCAGAGAAATTGTTCATTTGGATAGGAACGCCCGAAACCCACTCAGCCTAAGGACCAACCATGAAACAAAAGTTTAAAGTTCACATTTTCCCTCAAATGCGTAGTTTCCGAAAGTGTAAATGTTAGGCATCGGAGCCTTTGGGTTTCACAATCCTTGACACTTGACATCAATTGAGAGCCCCAACCCATCGAACCATCGACCGAAAATTCTGCAGGGGATTACGTGGACCGTGGGAAATCAAGTCTGGAGGTTATCACCTTGCTCTTTGCGTACAAGGTGATACCCTCAGTCTGGTGGCTTGTGAGCGAATGAACAGCTAGGAGAATTGCAGAGGCGTCTGTAAAAAGGCATAGGTAGCTTGAACAAAATTTCATAATGTCGACATGCTGCAATCTTTCCATTTCCTCCTTTCCATTATATGTTCCCTATCTCATGAATTCAGAAGATGTGAACTTGGAACGAAGTCTTTTTGGGTCAAGCAGGTCAATGAACCTTGGTTTTCTTGTGGAACTCGCCCGTGAGTTCCGGTTTTGGGCTCCTTCCCAGAGCACTTGTCCGTGGGGAGCCATTGGCCTTCTGGTTTTGGTGACTGGATTGACCTGCTGGTGTTGTGGCTTTGCTGTCGCAGCCTGTGTGCTTTCTCCGCACTGCAGGCGAATCATTTCATTGGTACTCAGGGCACTGATTTCTTCTACACAAGTCCCTGTTGTACCTAACGATTTGCGAGGGAGGCTGGCCGAGTATCATCGCAGTGGATGAGTGACGACGAGGTTCTGGAGTCTGTGACCGTTCAGCTCGCAGGACTGGAAATCACTCTGCAAGCTCGGCGATTGACAGTGGGTGCTTCATCAACAGTGGGGTCATCTTTTACCATTGTTGGGCAGACTGAGCCCGTGGTTTCGAGTGGAAACCAGGTTCCGTCTACGACTGGTGCTGCGGGTCCTGATCCCCGGATTGATCAGGTATTAGCTGCTTCGAGTGCATCGGATTGTGCACTTCTGGTGGGGCTCTTTCCTGAGCTGGATTCTTGGGTCTCGAAGCTCTCCGCTTCAGATCCTGATTGGACACCTGCTGCAAGAATTGGACGGGCTTATCGAGCGGGAGTGCTCGCTAGGCTTCGACTGGCTGGACAGGTGCCAGGTTTGGATTCTTTGGGTGTTCCTTTCCGGAACGTTTATTGCATTGTTCTTCGTGGGGCTCCTGGACAGGCGCCTTGCTGGACTTTGAAATACTCCATCTACCTGGATCGGGTGGGTGGTCGAGATCCTTTACGTCACAGTGGCTTTGCTGAGGTTTCCATCAGCCAAGCTCTCCCTAGTCACGCGGAGGCTTCTGCATTCCTGGCTGGTGCAAACCAGCCATGGCCACCTCAAGCAAAGTGAGGGCTCCTACGAGGGCCCAAGTGGTGCAGCAGGCCAACGATGCAGGGCGGGGTCTTGTCGGCCTCGTCCTCCATTTTCCCCAGACTTCGGATGGTCCTGCTCACGCATCTTTTGCTTATGTGGTTTATGCAAGACAAGGAGGCTTCATGGTTGTGGTGCCGGGAGAAGAGGATTTGGAAAGTTACATCGAAGAACTGGATCGACATGGTTCAGAGGAAAAGCCAGCTTTTCGAGTGGGCAACGCCACATTGGAAACTTCTCGAGGACGGGTTCTGGGCGAAGGGCCTGTTCTTTTGGTGGATTTTCCTTGGAGCATGCTGGAACATTTTTCAAACGTAGCTGTTCTGAAAAACCCCAATATGGTCGATGTGGATGTGGCTCAATGGTCGGTCGAGGGCACAGCAGCTCGTCCTTCAAAGCTGGCAGTTCGAGAACTGGCGGATGCTTGGATAACTTCTGGCATGGGAGAAACGGAAGCTCAAGAGTATTTGACAGGCGAAGAGATCGAGGACCTGGACGTTCAGAATGGTCCCTCTGCACCGCCACTCTTGAGTCCCGCAGATCATGCAACAGAGTTAGCTACGCTTCGTGCTCGGCTGGCAGAGTTGGAAAGGAAAGTTCCGGCCGCCCCGGTGGTCATGCAGGCTTCTCCCAAAGCAGTTCCTCCTCGTCCAGGACTTCACGGACCAGGTCAAGCTGCAGGCCTGTTTGCACAGGCATCGGAGTCAGGGCTGACAACTACCGAGCTCACACGGCTCCAGAACTTGGCCGGAGTTGCTCCTCCTCGGATTGCCGGAGCCGAGACCCGCCGCCAGCAGGTCCCGGCTGCGACAACCCGAAACGACAACCTGCTTTCAGAGATGGAGAAGGAGGTCGTGGACCCAGCAGAGCAAGAAGGCTTGATGTCTCAGGATTTTGCGGCAGTGACCGACCCATTTCACAAAATACTGTTGGCGCAGATGCAACAAAATCAGCTTTTGATGCAACGCATGCTGTCGGGCAAGAATTCCGACCCTGTGTTGGGGGCACTTACAACAGGAGGCGGGGACAACGCCTCAGGAAGTTCCTCAGGGGTCAAAGGATGCCTGGCAAGGGAGGCATTTGTGAAAGTGGTGGCGGACAATCACAAGGTTGCAGACGTGGTGAGGGTGAATGCCCTTCGCGAGTTGGGGATGGATCCTTCTCGGGAGGACGGCAGTCTGATGCGTCGTTACATAGAACGTCGCATACCTCTGGCAGAACATCGGTTGTTGGCTCACTTTGCGACATTGTTGGCGGAGGCGTGGGCGACAGGTCATGCTTCAAACAACACCGAATTGTTGGGGGTGGTCGGCCGTATGTTGATCTTCACCGAACAGGTTGCAATCGACAGTGGGAAGCTTCAAGTTGGGTGGCTTTTGACAGGAGTGGCCGAGCCGCCACTTCACCTCATGACCACACGTCAGAAGCATCCTGGCCTACAACCATTTTCGAGATTGAGCGCTCCGGGATGGGTTGCGGCGAATCTTGCATATCTGAGAGATTTAGATTTCCTGGAGTCGAGGGTTGCAGCCAGCAACAAGCCAAATCCCGGGGGCAAGAAGGAGACCGACAAGGAGGACAAGCCGCCTCCAAAGGGAGCCGGAAAGACCAAGAAGAAGAAGGGCCAGGGCTACGAGGACGAGGTTCTGGAGCAATAGCTATGAGCCCGCACAGTGGGGGTTGTCGTCCAGGAAATGCAAGTGTTGAAGCTAAGGATTCTTGTGTCTTTGATGCTTTTGATAAAATTTTTGATCCTGATGTGGACCCCCAAAAGTTCCATAGTAGTTTTGCCTTCGTTGATAAAGCATTTTCATCATCTGATAGTCTTGACCCAATTAGATTAGTGCAAGCCCTCTGCCAGGGCTTTTGGTCGTGTAGATCCGGGTTAACCGCATTCACAGCTGCTTGCCGTGGTAGTGTCCCATCCTGCAACATACATGAAGTACCTTCTACTTCACTTTGGCCTGTCCCCCTTCCTAGGCGATGGACGGCCTGCAAACATCTTGGGCCGAAACGACGCAAGAGGCATCGTTTTCTCAGGGCGCAGCGTGAACTGCTGATCATAGTTATAAGTGCTCTGAATTTTGAAACCTTAGGATTTCCGATTGTTCCACCTGCACAAGCCTGTGTCGGCTATCCGCTTAGTGTTGCCCAGCATGAGATCCTGGAACGGATTGAATCTATGTTAGCGCATTTCATGCGGATGCAATCTTTTCAGAGTGATGACTTAGGCAGAGTCACTGCAAAATTCCGAGATGTAATTCGTGTTTTAGAGGAACTACCTAGTCAGTCGTTCAAAACTGAATCTGTTAGGGTTGAGGACCTCCAGTCGCTGCTTGAAGCTTTGCATGCCGATTTTGATAAATACAGTCGTTCCAATCGTTTTTCATCTACTTCTGATTTCCCTCGCAGTGACGTAGCCGAAGAGCCTGCCGAGCCTAGCTCAACCGTACAGTTGCCAAACAATGGTGCTCTACCAGTCGTCGCTGACCGGGTTAAATGGGGCAGCCCGCCTTCCTTTCGTGCTGAAGAGTTTTTGGATGATCCGCTGCTCCGTGCAGCTTTTCATGATCCCGAAGTGTTGCGTAAACCTAAAGAGGATTGGCCTAAAAGTCGGCCTGCTAGGATGCATACGACCCGGGAAGAGTTCCTAAAGCTTTGCACTCGTTGGGATGAGTTAGGGGCCTGTTCTTTAATCCCCCTGAAGGATAAATCTTTTGAGGAAGCCGTGGGTATTTTCTGTGTTGCAAAGGATGCCTCCCATGACCGGTTGATTGTAAACCCACAAACTATTAATAGCCGGATGCATTCGATTTCCCGTTCCACCAAAGATCTTGCCCCAGGGTCTATGCTGACTCTTTTGCATTTAGATGATGGGGAGGTTTGGAGGTTTTCAGCAGATGACCTAACTGACTATTATTATACCTTCCATGTTTCCCCCCTTCGTGCAAAACGAAACGCTTTTAGAATGATCTTTGATTCGAGTGAACTTGAACATTTTAAATTGTGGGATCCTTCACTCTCTGGGCAGAAAATTCTTGTTTGTCTTCGCACACTTGCGATGGGCGACTCACTAGCTGTAGAAGTTGCACAACAAGCCCATTGCAATGTTCTTAGAAAGCTTTGTGGATCAATGCTCAGGGAAGAAACCCTAAGATATAGGCATCCTGTTCCAAGAGGTAACTTTGTTGAACTTCTTGCAATTGACGATCATATTGGTCTTCAGAAACTCCCTAAACACTTGTTTCCGTCAGCGCCAGAACTTCGGGACACTCGTGTTTTTAAATCTGCTGAAAAGGCTTATCGGGATGTAGGCCTGGTCCAACATGAAAAGAAACGCAAGAGAAATCAACTTCAGGGGATCCTCTTAGGGGCCGATTTTGACGGTTGGGAAGGTAGAGTCATGGCACCACGTGAGAGGGTTGCCATTTTGTGTATCATAACCATTGCAGTAGCTCGTAACGGTTTTTGTACTCCAACCCTTCTGTCCATTTTGACCGGTTGTTGGATTCATGTATTGCTCTTTCGTAGGGCTTTGTTTGCAATTATGGATGCCGTGTTTTCTGAAGGGAAGGGACTCCATAAGAACCAAGTTTTCCCGTTGACCCGTAAGGCCCGTTCAGAGTTGCAGTTACTTGCCAGCCTTGGCCCTGTGGCCCAAGCCAATCTTCGGGCATCTTACTCAAGTCAGATCTACTGTACTGATGCTAGCCCCTCTGGGGGAGCTGTCATTGCAGCCAGTGTGCATCCTAATGTCACTCGTGAGCTCTGGCGTCATACTGAACAGCGTGGTTTTTACACCAAACTGGTCAGTCCTGTTTCTCAGATCTTAATCGAAAAGGGAATAGATCCTGACGCTGTTCAGTTTTCACCTGAGACAAATCAGCAGCCTCAAGAGCATTGTGTTAACATTCCAGCCATTTTGACTGAAGGCATTCTTTATGACTGTGTTGAATTGTTTTCGGGTTTTGGCAGTTGGAGTAAAGCACATGCCGCCCGGGGGCTTCACGTCCATGATGGCTATGATATTAGCGGCGCTTGCATCCGCATTTCTGACTTGGCCGATGACAGCACGATGCATGAGATTGTCGCTTTGGCATTGCGTAGGGTGGTTCGTTGTTGGCATGCAGGCACTCCCTGCCTTTCATTCGGGACCTTAAGAAGACCTCAGGTTAGATCCAAGGAAAAGCCTGATGGGTTTGACCCCCAAGATCCTTTCACTGCCTACCATAACTCACTTGCCCGCCGGACATGTTTCGTTCTGACCATTGCGATGCTCTTAGGACAGTTCATCAGTGTCGAGCAGCCGGTGAATTCACGAATGTTTCTTCTGCACTGCTTCCGTGTTTTGGTGTCCCTCGGATGCGTGATCAGCCATTTTACTTTTTGCAACTTTGGTTCGGCTTTCCAGAAACGAAGCAAGTGGTTGCATAACAAACCTTGGCTGATTCCACTTGAAGGCAATTGTTCTTGCAAAAACCGGGGCAATCACTTTCGTATAGAGGGAACTTTTACTCGGGATAGTGTTGTTCAGTTTGATAAGATGTGCCATCCGAATGCAAGTGATGTTTTTGGGAGGGCCCCCAGAGTTGGTGAGCAGGTTTCGTCCTATTCTGCCTTGTATCCTCTAAGACTTGTTGATCAGATGGCCGTAGGATTGTGCACTGCCAAGGCAGGTCAGATCTCTCCGATTCCGTGGTGGGTTCGTGAACGTAGTGCTTTGGAAGTTCGCACTGAGTGGATCGATCTTGATCCCAGCTTTCGTACCGAACCTTCGTATGAATTTCGTCCCTGGCATGAGAACCCCGAGTGGGTCAGTGATCTTTGTAACTCACTGCCCTTTCGTGAAAAGTTTCGTTATAGGTTCAAACGATCGGGGCACATAAACGTAAATGAGGTTCGGGTTTATAAGAGTTGGTTAAAATCCCAAGCTAAAAATGAACCTAGAAGCCGTTGTGTTGGCCTCTTGGATAGTCGGGTCACCATTGGTGCCTCAGCAAAAGGTAGGTCCAGCAGTTTCGCAATTTCTAGAGTTTTACAAGGTAGCCTTGGGTATGTCATTGGATCTGAACTTTATCCTGGCTGCATCCACTGCTCCTCTCAGGATAATCGGAGCGACGGTCCTTCTCGAGATCGTGACATCGAGCCTCCGACCAAGCAGCCGCCTCGCTGGTTGTTTGACTTGAGCCGTGGAGATCATCGTTCCTTTGATATCTGTGTCGAGGCGAGCAAGTTCAGCAAGAATCCTGCAAGATGGCTTAGATTTTTGCTTCTGCTTTGTGGTGATATCGAGCCCAACCCGGGCCCTCGAATTCAACGTGGTGAGCTTGATCTTTCTGTTGGGTTCGTTCCTGAAACTAGCCAACGTATGGCCAAATGTTTTGAGGCCTTTCAACTTTGGGTCGAGAACAGTGCCGAACTTCCGTGGTCTGTTGTGGCAGAGTCCGGCGAATTGCTTGGCCTTTGTCTTCGAGCCTATGGATTGCATTGTTTTTCATCTGGGTTGCCTCGGTACTTGCTGGTCTATGCGTTGACGGCGACGCAGGAGTATTTCCCCAATAGCAAGCCGATGCTCTCTATTGCATGGCAGATAGACAAGAAGTGGCAAATTCACGAGCCTGGAGAATGCAGAGCAGTCCTCCCAGGGATTGCGGTTAAGGCTGCTCTCAGCGTTGCGGCATTTTGGAAGTGGTTTAGCTGGCTCGGGATTGTACTCCTGGGGTTTTCGGCTATGTTGCATCCTGCTGAAATGATGGCTCTCACACGCCGTGAGTTGCTATTCCCTTCAGACCTTTGTCATGACGCACCTTGCTTGTTTGTGAAGTTGAATAACCCCAAGACTGCTCGTTTTGCCAGGAGACAACATGGGAGGATTGACGATGACTGGACAATCCGAATTTTGTATCACCTGTTCGGGAACGTGTCACTTGATACGAAGATTTATCCCTATTCCTTGGCAACGTTTCGCAAGCAGTGGAACGCTATAATGCAGCAGCTGGGGATACCGCATACTCAAGCGGGGCACGGAGCAACACCCGGTGTTTTGCGTGGCTCTGGTGCGACTTTCATGTATACACAAGTCGAGGATGTTTCCTGGATAGCGTGGCGGGGCCGCTGGTCCCGTCTCCGCACACTCGAGTACTATTTGCAAGAGGTCGCTGCATCTGTACTTGTCCACAGTCTTCATCCTTGGGCCAAAGCAAAGATTGAAAGTCTTGGAGCTGCATGTTTATCTGTGATCTGCCATTGTACTGGTCTTCCTTGCGGGGCAGCATCGTAGAGGTGGAAGCATATCTGGTTTCATCATCAAGTTTGACCTGATTCTCAGCACGTATGCAGCTCATCTTCTTCGATCTCAGTTGGAATATCCAGCCAAAACGGCTGGTTGAGCAGATCACAGAGTGCCCTTGTGAACATGCAGGAAAAAGGAGATATATATATTCTACCTTAGTCATCTTCATTATCTCCTTGTTCCAGGTCAAGTATCCAGAGAACTTTTTCTTGCTGCGTGGGAACCATGTGACTTGGCCCAGTGCGCAGGTATTTAATGCCTGTTTTTATCCACCTGGATATTTCTGGTTGAAGTAGACGGCTGCCGGTGTGAAGTTTACGAAGTTCAGACAGCAGGAACATGTTGCGATGAAATTTGTGTGTCATATTCATATTCCTCAGGAATGTGCTTCTATCACGCGGATCTATGGATTCTACGATGAGTGCAAACGCCGCGTTAACATCAAACTGTGGAAACAATTCTGCGTCCTGGTGGCACAAGGGGGGCTCCAAAAGGCTTATCCGCTCCAGTCCACACATTGGAACGGTAAGTGCTATATGCACCATTTTCATAGACATACATTTGATGATACACACATGCGGCATACAGAAGTACACAATACCCATTTGAGAATGGAACGGAAAGTTCGAATTTAGAGTGACATATATAAATATACGAGTATTGCACCGGGTAATTATTGATGCTGTGACTGCTTCAGTGCCATGTGAGGCGACGTCTTCAATTGCATGCCAGTGTGCGCCATCATTGACGAGCCTGGGTATGCTTTAAAGTGCTCGAAAGGAATGAGTCCAAGCCGCCTGTTGGTTTCTACCGGCTTTTTACATTTCTTGTAAGGAAAAGATTATTTGCATGCATGGAGGCTGGCGTCGGAGGACTGTTTTCAAGACAGTTTCTTAATCAAAACATGAACTGTGGAGACCATGCTTAGCCGAGCCCTTTGGAAGCTCATATGAGCTTGTAGCTAGACATCCAGTTCGAAGAAAAGTCGTTTCGTCTTTACGCGGACGGAATTGACCTGCAATGTGCCATTTGATTTAAGGAGGTTTATTGAATTTGGCATCTTTTTTGAAGTCTATCTTTTGATTTTGGAGCAATTACTCTAGGTTTTTTATGCTTTTGTTGGCCTTGCCCTTGGTGTCCTGAGCGTTTCAGGCCTCTCACCTGAAATCTCCTCGTTCGATCAGGCGGGGGACTGACATCAACATGGGGTCAATGCAACGCACTACCGCTTTGGCCTTTGACCATGACGTGGAAGTACGCTTATAAACGGAAGATATGGGTTAGATATGGTGCAGATATGCTAAGATAATTTAGAATACAAACAATACATGAATCATGCATGGTTCATGAAACATGCCATGAGAGAAGAGAAGGGTGCTTGATGCTTGGTCAGGTCAAGCGAGTTGTGCGCCCGACGGATGTCCCAGACACTGGGCTGATCTGTGATTTGCTTTGGGCTGATCCAGACAAGGACCGATCTCACCTGAGCATGTCCAACATAGGGCTGCTTTCCTGATCAAGTAAAAGTAAAGATGGGATGGATATCTTGAATCTTGGACTGCAACATCTGTCGTTGCAAATATCATGCCTCCACTTTGTGCGATTCTTTTTATGGTGGATGATGGTGGCGTCTCTTTTGGGCTGGGCGCTCGCAGGAGATCACTGGTTGGGCTGAAAATGATCGTGGGGTGTTCCTCATCTAAACTGGGAAGCTGCCGATTGGTAGCGAGGGATATGTAGATGGGAAAGCCTGTAACTTAGATGGTGCCAGCGACTGTGTGTGTACACCACACGCCTGGTTTCATCCAATTCTATTTCAAATCATTTCAAGATATATTCTATTGAATTCATCTGATTTCATTTTCTCATACGCTACCAAAGCCTGATGATTTACAAGAGGAATCTCCTCCGATGGTTCATTTTCAAGTTCCATGTTGAACTTCGGAGGTGCACATGATCTTTAGCAGATGTGACGGTTTATTTGACTACAGCCAAAAGGCTCAGTCAGTGGAATCGTAGATATGCACTGATGCTCATATGTAACATATATAGATTCGATTTTTGGACAAATCTTTATAGGCCTAGCGAACACAGCCTCCAGGTCCTTCATCTTTGGCCCTGATGTTGTGAGTAGCTTCCTGCAGAAACACGAGCCTTGCCTGCAGATCAGATATGACGTGTCACAGTGTTACATCCACTGGAGTGTCCAAGGCTGCCCTTTGTCGAAGCACACGAGTCTCCGCAGCGTGTGCTGTGCTCTAAGGAGATGGATTTGGTTTGCCGCGCCCACCAAGTTGTGGAAGATGGCTACGAGTTCTTCGCCAAGCGTCAGCTCATCACCCTTTTCAGTGCGCCAAACTATTGCATCTCGTCCCAAGCCCACGTGAACTACACAGAGAAAAGGTAAGAGCCGATGATCCTAAACTAAACTGTTTCTTGCTTCTATGGCTTCTTCTATTTCCGGCAACCCAAAAGATGAAGTACTTGGGCCATGACCTTCTACCTTTGCAAGCAAGGTGGCGAGTTCGACAATGCCGGTGCGATGATGTCAATTGATGACACCTTGATGTGCAGCTTCAAAGTGCTGAAACCGGTGAAGAAGAAGTGAGGCGCGGCTGCCCACGTAGCTGTGACGTATAACAGCCTCCATCACATGAGCCTTCAAGGTGTCAAGTTGCCGTCTCTTCTGACGCCAGGTATGTTCAATTGAAGTATGAGCTTTGCAGAATACAATGGCTAGTGGATGCCAAACGTGTCCAGCGACTGGATTCCATTCGCATACTTGTAACACAAACATCGTAGACATAGTTTGGAATGGGTATGTTGTGATCAAGGATGAAGCTTTGGTCCAGTTCCGATTCTATGGACACATGCTGTGTTCTATGGACACATGCTGTGTAGCCTGCAGCTTGCTGATACTCCTGCTACTTGTCAGTCCTCAGTCCTGTCTGCCTATTTTTTCCTTGCATCGCTCATTGGTTTCCAGTGCCTCAAACCTTGGAACTACACGTATAATATATAATATATATATATATACATATATGTAAACTTTATGGTGCATGATAAATATATTTACACTTCACAAAATGATGAAAAAAACATAGCCATCCCTCCATGTTAGGGTTTTCTCATATCAAACGAATCTCATGGATCAGCTCCGTTGGCATGGCAGGTTTTCCTGTGGCTTTTGTTCTCGCCTTGGCTTTG
>OMLO01003500.1_pt1 | contig 12948 bp, 7 predicted proteins | sample 1674811 | NCBI WGS metagenome assembly OMLO01 (sample SAMN06265003, study PRJEB25207) | coral metagenome | isolation source: Coral host | place: Mexico:La Bocana,Puerto Morelos, Mexico | collected 2008-11-13
TTGCCCAAGAACACAACACAATGTCCCCGGCCAGGGCTCGAACCCGGACCACTCGCTCCGGGGACGAGCGCACTAACGATGAGACCACCGCGCCTCCCAATTGTTTAAGTGACTAAACCTACGCATAATGCCATGACTGGGCTCTTTCAAACAGAACAAGTAGTTTTGTGGCATACACAATTCAATTTTCATTTGAAGAATCTGTGACTACTCGTTAAATACCTTAATTTTTTTTTCTGGTTTTATTTTTAACTTTTGAAACAGGGCATCATTCATCGAGACCTCAAGCCCGTCAACTTGTTCCTAGATTCTCACGGCCGCATCAAAATTGGAGACTTCGGCCTCGCTACTACGCACGGTATGACGCGCGGAGGCATGGGCCCTGATTTACCAGATTCAGTTGACAAGACCCAGTCTTCCAAGAGCAGCTCAACCACCAAAGAAAGCATGACGGGTAAAGTTGGCACGGCACTGTATGTGGCGCCAGAGCTGGGTAACCGCCCCGGCGTACGAGTGAAATACAGTCAAAAGGTTGACCTGTATAGCCTGGGAATTATCTTCTTTGAGATGTGCTACAAGCCTCTGACGACCTCAATGGAGAGAGTAAAAGTGTTAGGCAACCTTCGAACGGTATGTTGTTGCACAATGAGCTTCCTCTCGGCGGCCATGTTAGGCTTGACAAACAACAGCCCTAAGAAAATTTAGCAGCAAAGGATGAAAGTTTCATTGTTTGGGTTAACAGTGTAGCCCCAAGTGCCATATTGCTCTATTGTCAGAGATCGTTCAGCTTAAGGTCAAATCATTTCTGTATTTTGATCAAAATATTCTACTTACCATGAAGACCAGCCTAAATCTGCGTGATTAAACAATAGTGTGTGGCCATTCAAATGAAATCTATTGAGCAGTACTTTCATGTGGTACTGTTTATTATGCTGTACAAGGTGGTTCTAACTTTTTAGTCTGTGGATGGAACCCTAGTGTGTGACCATTAAAATGAAAGCTATTGAGCAGTGCTTTCATGTGGTACTGTTTATTATGCTGTACAAGGTGGTTATAACTTAAAGGTCCTCGGATGGGATCCTTTTGCGTTACCAATCATTTCAATTGGTTTTGGTTTTGTTGCTTATTGGTTCCTTTATAAGGCTGAATATTCTGACTATCAATAGCTTGTTTTGTAGCTGTTCTTATCCACTTTGGAAGAGCTTAGTTCACGCAAAACGGCAAATGGAAATTAAAATCAGTTCTTTGTGATGAAGAGGAATTATTTCCAACTGGGGTTTTCTACTTCGATATGTATCTACGCGTAGTTTGATGTAAATCAAACCTTTTCTCTCACTTTGCACTTACGTTTACGTACAGTAATAAATTAGTCCATTGGTTTTTTCATTTAATTTCAGGAACGAATCGTTTTTCCGGGAGAGTTTGACCACAAGCGCCTCGCTAAAGAAACGATCGTGCTCAAATGGCTTCTGAAGCACAATCCAGAGGAACGGCCTACCTCCCAAGAGCTGCTTCAAAGCCAGTACATTCCACCCAAGATCGAAGACGGCCAGTTGGATGAGGTCCTTAAACACACGCTTGCCTCCACAAACTCTACTCGCTACCAGCGGCTGATAAAAGCCACATTCTCCCAACATGTCTCGTCGGTCAAGGACTTTACTTACGATATTGACGTCTACGTGGGCCAAGTGTCTACACGCGCGATCCTCGCGCAGCAAATGGTTCACGAAACCGTGAAATCCGTTTTCCTGCGGCACGGCGCGTTGCGGTTGAGGACGTCGCTGCTCGCGCCTCGCACGAAGCTATTTGAGCAGCTTGAGCTTGCGGTGAATCTTATGGATCACAGTGGCACGCTTGTCACGCTTCCGTACGATCTCAGGGTACCGTTCGCACGTTATATCGCGCGAAACAGCATTGTGAATATGAAGAGATTTGACATTGGCTGCGTGTACCGTGATAAGCGAATTCTGGGCTCGCATCCCAAAGAATTGTACGAATGCGTATTTGATATCGTGACAACTACGCCTGAAAACCTGGTTCCCGACGCCGAGGTGCTTCTGTCCGTAGCCGAAATAATCCGAGAATTCCCTTCGCTGTATTCTCGCAGTTACTACATCAGGGTAAATCACGCGGTCCTTCTGAAGTGCTATTTGACTTCCGTGGGCATCTCGGAAGAGAGACAATCAGAATTGCTGGCGATCCTTCAAGAGATTCGCAGCGAAAAAGACAGGAATGCTCAAATCCACGCGTTCGTCGAGAGCTTGCAGCTTAGCGACCACACAGCTACAGCGCTATTTGAGTTTTTAGAGTTCGAAGGCCCTGTGAGCAAGTTGCGGGAGCACCTAATTGGGACTATGAAGCGCAAAACGTGGGTCGGCCAAGCTGCGCGCCAATCGTTTCACGACCTCGAAGAGATCGCGTCGCACGTTAAAACATTTGGAATCCATTCACCCGTGGTCGTTGATACTTCCATGGTGTATAACTTTAATCATTTCTCGGGACTGATTTTTCAGTTTGTGGCTGCGAACAAGCGAAAGCGGAAACGAGGTGGTGTTGATATTCTGGCGGCAGGTGGAAGATACGACAAGTTGATAAGCCACTTCCGGCGAGGAGCAGAAGCTGCACACCCCTCCCCTGGTGCGGTGGGTGTCAGTATCGCCATCGAGAAAATTGTCGCAGCTGTTTTGGAAGACGAACATGACTCAATTCCTAGTGCTTATGATGTGCTTGTGTGTTCTGCGGGACACAATCCTATGTTGGCAGAACGCATGCGTATTGCGCGTGATTTGTGGAAGGCTGGTATGAGGGCAACAATTTGTTATGATTCTAAGGACATGATTCCCCTAGAGGAGCTGCAAGAGTTCTGTAAACAAGAAGGAATTCAGCATATGGTGGTTTTAAAAGAACAAGAAACAGGCAGTGTTAGGGTAGGTCTAATAAATTTTGCACTGTGTATCAGAAACTTTCACCTCTCACCTATAAAATAATATTAATTAAAAGTTTCTCTCCGTTTTCGGGATTGTTTCCGAGGTAAAAATTTGATTTTAAAATTGGCCTGTCGATGCGTTTGACTGGCGTTTATGTGACGCACTGATGTCCTTCCGAGATTAAAATTAATTTAAATTAATAAAATCGAGGTTTCAGCAATTTTGACTCAGCTTCAAGAATTAATAAAGTACGAGTCAATATGGCGAAAAACAGAGAGTAACTATTATAATAGAAGTTGTTAATTATAGTTCATCTGTCTTTTACTTACCTTCCTTGTGTAGTTAATGAGGTTTTTAATTCCTGAGCTACATGGAAGCAGAAGTAAAAGAAAAAAGTGGCGGTAGGGTGGCAGAACGCTCTAACAATGGAAAGCGCGGGAAAATGTGAAACTAGAGAAAAGCGCGGGTAGAAAATGTGCCCAACATCGCCCAGAACCTGTGGCTAGCGTGGGAAAAGACGTGACGTGACTTTAAGGAAAGCGCGCGAAAATGTGTAACCGGTAGTCAACCTCGTTCCCACGTTCCCAGGGCTTTTCCCTTGAAGGGAAAAGCCCTGGGAACGACCGGTAGTAAGGTAACCTATACGCGCCAAATAGATTTGGTGCGTATAGGAAACCAAGCAAAATTCGAAAACGCATCGTTAAGAACGAAACACTTAACCATATGACTTTTCATATTGTAAAGTGTTTCGTTCTTAAAGATGCGTTTTCGAATTTTGCTTGGTCTCCTATACGCACCAAATCTATTTGGCGCGTATAGGGCATCAATTGATTACCAAATATTTTCCAAACCTGGCCTTTCCAGTTGTAAAGCGCGGGAAAAGATCTTACGATTACTAGTCTTGGCCCCAAAACCTTTAAGTGAGCCTGTTTGACATATTCTACTGAATGATTCTTGTATAACTTCTGCAAACCGTCTTTGAAGGCGTGAAAGTGATAAAAACTAAACTCGTCAATTTGTACTTGCGATCTTTTGTCTTTTGTCTTTCCGTTCTTTGTCTCAGTTTTTTTTTCTCCATTCGGTTTTTTGTCTTCCGTGTATCTTAGATTAGTCAGTCAGTTTTTCTTTTTCTTTTTCATAGGTACGCTCTTTAGACAAAGAAAAAATAGTCGAGTCTCGAGTCCAGATAAGTGACCTTGTGGACCATCTTCAAGGGAAGCTCTCAACGAGGCTTGAAACCACTGACTCCTCTGCGCCCCTTAGTAACAAAGGAACAGGGACACAGAGCGGTAACGAGCAAACTTCAACGTTTGCCCCAGAAATGAAGGTGTCGTTCAACACACAGGAGAAGATGGCCTGGAACACGAAGAAGAGATACGAGAGTTTAATGATGTCGAAGATAAAACCTTCGCTGACTCACATTAATTCGAAGAGCGCCGTAGAAGTTATCGGGGTTAGTATGAAACCGCACTTTCACCATCCCTTGGCAAAAACCGTTTTTAATTATGAACGTTTCAAATTCCCCAAATGCTTCAGTTTCGAGCCATAAGTGAAAACAGTAGCTAACAGTTAACGACAGCTTTTCTTGAGAATGTCCATTGAGGATTTTCTTCTCGTTATTCTTCTAATTTGCTTTAGCATGCACACCTCTTTTTCTGACGTTCTATTGTAAAATTCGTCTGCATTTTCTCTTCAAACTGTACAAACTTCGAGATAACGAAAAGCGTTATAAGCGGGAGTTTTATGTTTGACTGCTATAAAACTAATAATCCTAGTGACTTTCTGTTTCCGGCGTTGATCAGCATAAGTCGACTCGGAAAATGGCTACCTCCCTTTAATAATGCGATTTTAGTCTATCTATCGGACATCTTCGTAGCTTTTTTCAAACTTGGTTGAGTCATTTCGGTGCGTAAACTAGTGAGTAAACCGGGGTCTTTATGTATTTGCCGGTCACAGATGAATTAAAACAGAACAAATAAAAGACAAGATATACTTCTGTTCCAAAATACAAAAATCGAGATGTAATGGTAAAACTGCGCGATTCAATTGCACCCGGGATCTGAGACAAATTATACTCGTGGTCCTTGCATTTTTACATATGTCCACGACACAATTAACTTCCATAATTGTCATTGATAGTCGGCGTTACCTTGTAACGAGTTTGTCATTTAGCGAACACCTGTCTACAAACTTAAATCATAATTTTTCCGATTGTTTCTTGATCAGTGCAGGTGTGCTTTTTGGTTTGGTAGCTGGAGGTTTCGCACCCAAGTGAGTTCGCACCTAGATCGACTTAAGTTAACTGGATCGGGTTCGCTCTCGCGTCAGTATCTGACTTTTATATCTTGAATCGTTCCTTATCCCCGTTTTTATAAGCGAAGAATATCAAACTATCTGTGTGAATGGTTGCAACGCAAGGGGGCGATCACAAACTTTGGGAGCGAACTCGTTATCTCGAAAAAGTAGAGGTGAAGTTTAGATGGGGCGAACTGAGGAGGCGCGAACTCAGCTGGGTGCGAAACTGTTAGTTTCTCGAAAACATGATAAAAACACTAGCCTTTTTCTCAGAAGTTCTTTCGTATGTCATGCAGGTTGACCTACCAGGTTCTGTTCTTCGCAGCATGGCGGCCATGCTGGATCTGGATTCTAATGAAGATGCATTTGACGCGAGTGTGGCAACCATTGCCGACAAAAACCCTCGCTACAAGAAGTACATTGGACGCGTTTGCGACGATATCAGGGATTTGAAAGTCTCAAAGAAAGTACCCGTTGTTTTTGTGTACAGTGTTAAAGACGAAATGTTTAAAATCTTTTTCTAAGGGAAGGAACGTTTTTGCGAGAGTCTTGAGGTCGCATGAGATTGCCTGGTCACGTAACGTTTGCTGAGGTCATGCCTTCTTTGGACACAGCATCTTGTAGGTGCAGAAACGAATTGTTCTGTATACCGTGTAAAATGCGAAACGTTTAAAATTGTTTTATTGCCTGGTCGCACAGCGCTTAATAAAGTCGTGTTGTTTAAGTCACACAACTCATCTAGGTATATGTAAACAGTTGTCCTTAGTACAGTGTAAATGTGTAAAACAGTTTTCTAACATTTTGTAAGAGTCTTTGTAGTCATCAAGTAGGTCATACGAGATTGTCTAGTCACACAACTGAGGGTGCATTCTTTGAGTCATCCAACTCTTCTTGGTGCATGTAACCAGTTCTGTATTCAGTGTAAAATACTAAAAATATTAATATTCTTTTTCTAAGGGAGGGATCATTTTTTTTTTTGTAAGAACCTTTGTAGTCGTTTTTTAGGTAACGAGTGATTGTCTGATCACCAAACGCTTACTAAGATCACATTCTCGAGTCACACAACTACTCTAGGTGCACGCAACAAGTACGGTAGTTTTCATGTAGAGTTTTAAAGACAAAATGTTTAAAATATCTTTCTAATAACATGATTCTTCAGTCATGTAAGAGTCATCAAAGTCGTTTTGGGTCATTATGGCATTCTATGGGTCACACAACACTTAAGTCACACTGTTTGGTCACATTCAAATGAGAGACTGTTCTCTTAGCTAAAGATTAATATATAACTATTATATAAAGCAAATTTTGTCACGTTTTCATGTGTATTTTTGCATAGCAAAAAAATTATAATAAAATGAATAAAGAATTATTTATAATTAGTATTATTCTGTTGTGGGAAATTCTGAAGTAGTTCTTGTTATCCCAGAAATGTCAATTTTCAGCTATATCTGACATGATGTGGCATAGCTTCATAGGGAACCTGATTGGTTTTGATCAGTTGGGAATTTTCAGCAAATCAGAGACAGTGGATTGACCTTGTTCTGTGACACTAGATCTTGGGAATAAACCCATATTGCCCCTTAGCCCGAGGTAAAAAGTAATATCTGCATATGAGCCCAGTTGCCCAGCAGACCAGGGCTCCTCCTACTTGGTGTAGAAGACACAGTTGATGTAAAACAATAGAAAACAAAAGGACAAAAGAATGAGGAAAACAATAAAAACAATAGGTTTGTGAGGCAGCGTTCTATTGTGATGTAGCCTGTGTCTTCTACACGTAGAAGGAACCCAGACCAGGTACTTAATCCCCAGTTTCAGTAGCACGAAGCAACTACCAGTATTGATGGGATGCTAGTTCACAGGGTTACCCCCAGCATTAAGTTACCCCTTCATCAGCAATAAATTTACCAGTACCCATTTAAACACAGGGGTGTAGAGAAGCACGGAAAGAGTTCTTGCCCAAGAACAAACCACAATGTGCCAAGCCAGGGCTTGAAGCCAGACGACTTTAAATTTTGACTTTAATAGCATTTATTTTTAATAATTACAAGGAGTGGCTGATCCACTAATAGGAAAACTAATGAGGTTGATCAGCCTTATCACAAACTGTATTATTCTGTTGAAATAATTTTCTTGAATTAGAGTTAAGATATTTTTTTACATAAAAAGGAAAATTGTTTCATTAGTTTGAGAACTATTTGGTTTTTGCTTCTTTGAGGAAGAGAAAGGAAAAGGAAAACACTACTGGAATGGCATAATATGAACAATCTATCTCTATGAACTGATTTTCAGAGGACAGTAACCTTGGGGCCACCACAATTTCAAGAACCATCCTCAAAGGACTTTCTTTACAAATTATTTAATTTATTATTTATTTATTCATATAGCTTTTACCTCTAGAACATTAGGGTGATTTGGCACTGAAAACCATTTTTAATGGAGTGAAGTCACCACAGTCAGACCACCTCTTCTCAGTGACCAGTTTTCCAATACTACAAAAGTTTTCCAGTCAAATCACTTCATTTGGTGCCTCTCATAAGCGACCGCAACCACTTTTAGAGCTAAGAGTTTAAAATTTTCATTGTTTTTAACCCCTGTAGGTGACAACTTGACAGATATTAGAGGGGAAATTGAATAAATTATTGTAACATTATCACATTCCTGGGTAGTACAAGAGACTGAAACATCTCAATTGGAAGTACCAGATTTTTTCTAGAAATTGACATTGACGTAAATAAACCATTTAAACCCTGGGGTACGTTTCTAATGTTACGATATGCTAATAAGGCAAAATTTTGTCCTTATATGGTTAAGGCTCCTGTCAGAGATCACCCCTGTAACAACTACCTAGGCTTGACATTTTCAGTGGTCGCTTACAGGAGGTTGAATGCCTATTATTTCTAAAATTGTAAACAGGAAAAAATACTCTGAAAGACCCTCTTAGAAGTAAAATTTTTGTGAATTAACAAGAGAAAAAATATTCACATCATTACAATATATACCACTTCATCATTATAATATTTCACTTCACTTGTCCCCTGGTGCCAAGTTGGCGCATAGGGCCTCAATAACAATGAAATGTAATATTTACCATTTTCACTATTATAATTATTTACCTTTCTTAACAAAACACAGCACAGGGCTGTTGAGCAAAGACGTTACTTTTCAAGCCACAACATTACAAAAGATTTTGAGACAACTTTGAATCCTTCCCCTCCCAACCCCTATCATATGGTTTCAAATTGACCTTTAACGTTGTCACGCAATAAACAATTTCGTGTTTTTCATACATTTTTTTAAAGCTTGGCATGTTTGGGATCAAACATTTTCATGCGTTTGCAACAGTTAGTACGAAACCCTACTTATCTACTAAATTCCGCGTGATAAATCAAGCGGTACTTTCTGTTTGAATGAAAAAATCGCAAAGCGTGACACCGTCATTAAGGTTCTAGCAGCCACCCCTCAGAGCTCTTTCGACTCATAAAATGCTCAAAAAACTACATAGGAAATTCTATTTACAAAATTAGTAAAACCGTTGGTTATGCTTTAAAATTACCTGACTGAGGCCCACTTATGTCATACATGCACAATCACTCAATCAATTAATCGTTGTCTTCGACTTCTCGCAAAGTAGTTATAGTTGCAATGGCTCCGTACAAATACGTCGGGATGACGTTTTTGTTGTTCACAGTTATTTCCCATGTCGGATACAACTGGAATGACGGTCTTTCGATGACTCCCAGCGTTGAATCAGTCTTGGAATCTTTTAACGTGATCGTTTTGCCGAAGTCTAATCGAAAACGATCGGTGCGGGCAATCTCGTCGCCATCGGAATTCTTGATGAGATAAACTTCGTTGGTAAATCCTGAACCGCTCCAACTGTATTCGATCCTGTAACTTGTGGAGTTGGTTTTCCACTGTTCTTCTATGTCGTATTTGGCTGTCCAGCTCCAAACTTTCTTCTTAATCACGACCGCTATCTCTTCGTCCTTGTTCAACATGTAAACAGTCCATGTGCAAGAAACACATTTTCTCGCGTGACCAATTTCTTCTCCGTCAGTTGACAAATACAGCATGTCTTTGTAGATATCAATACCTTTCGGTCTTCGGGCGCGATACTCAGTCGGCAGTTCCCATTTCTTCGTGGCGTATGGAAGATTCTTCTCGGCTTGGTACTTCTTGACGTTCAAGCCGATAGCAAGACCGACAATCAATACCACAATAACCACAACAACGCCAATAAGAATTCTGGATTTGTTGCAAACGAAGCATTTGTCAGCCAGACCCATGATTTAAACGAAAATCCAAGAAAAAAATTAAAGAAACTTACGTACGTGCTTTTGCAAATTTTACATCTTCTTAATCTACGTTATTAGCGAAAACCACAATATACCTCGTTCCCAGGGCCTTATGACAAAACTTTTCCAGTCGGGGTAGGGTCACCTATAGACCTTTGGCCAATAGACAAATTTTCAACCAAAAACGATAAACTTCAGTTTGAGGCTCCGGGGAACAACTGCAGAGTTTATGGGATTTATTCCCCGGAGCCTCGTGCTGAGGTCCATTGTTTTAAGCAGATTTCTATTATATCGAAATTGGGCTAATACATTTGATCTTCTTCTTCCACTAAAGAGATCAAAAGATATTTTTTCGAGAAAATTTCTCGAACTTATTGAAGTTGAATAGGGCATTTCCGAATTACCTTATACCTCTATTTCAAAACGAGTCCTCTAGCAACACCTTTCATGATTTGATTTGCCGTCTTGAAAATAATTTGTAGGGCGAAACATTTCAATATGAATACGTTTTCACACACTTCCGGTGAATCGCGTAATTTAAATGTCACACAATAAACTGTCACACCTGACGGTGCTTGAACATAACACACAAGTACATCATCCAGTTTAATATGCTGTTTTAATTAAGCGTTACTCTATGTTAAATATAACTCTTAACTATGCCAACAAAACACATTACGTTTGTTTCTAAACATAAACTTATAAAAAATACATCTCATGGTGCAAATACAACGACAGATTATAAAGAAAGTTAAATTTTAAATGGTGAGTGTTTATTAGAGATTTGATCGAAATATGTGATTTTGTTGGATTAACTTTACGAATACGGTTTGTCGAGGTTACTATATCTTTTTGTAAAGTACCCTTAATCAAACTTGTTTTCGTACAGTGTCAAGGATTCTTTGGACATCTTTTCCTTCAGTTCCAGCTTCAGCTCTTCCAGTAGAACTCTTCTCCCGTGCTGTGTCAAACTCTTGTCTTGAAAACATCGCAAAACAAAATCGCCATCGATAACTTCGCACGCTCGATTAAATTGATGCAAAAGATGAGCATTGTACAAAATTGGATCACTAGTGTAAACAGTCACATTCCACTCCATAACATTTACAGTTGGAGTCAATACCCCGAAGCTGACTGATCTTGGAAAAGCACTATCGCTACATTTCTCGACAGCAAAGTACAAATCCTTTTCTTGCTGGAAGTAATCGATATTTGTTCGTGAAGGCTCGATAGGGAAAAAATCCAAGATGATCACGTTATCTGGGAACAATTTATGTGCCACGGTGCCAGAGAAAATAACATCGCATAGATATTCTTTACTGCAAGCTTCGATCTGAATGGAGTTATTAGTTGTGGAAAAGTGATGCAATGGTAGAGCGGTTTTCTTTATGATGCAAGAACTCAAAATGTCCAACTGTGCAAGTTTCGTCAAGGAAGGAAAATTCTCTAAACTGGTGAATCGCTCACGATATACGCTCGGATAACGTGTTCGCACGAACTCACTCGTAGTTTGCGATAGCTGCTTATAGACACCTTGTCCGCGAAACTCCGCCAAAGTCCGTCCTGCTCGGAGGATGGATGTCCTTTCGTCATCGACAACGGAACTCACAGCTAAACCCACGAGCTTGTCACCAGAATGAGCAAGCATAACAGCGACCTTGTCCATCTTCATCCACGTAGGGAATGTCGGTGGAAGATAGTCGTGTCCACGGTAGATCCCTTCTGACAATTTCAGGATTTCGTCAAAGTCAGTCGGTTTGGCGAGACGAAAGGTCAGCTCTTGGTTCATAATCGACTATATTCTCACAACCTTCGCAAACTGCGCTAGTGCTTAAAGCTTAGCGAAACCTAATTTGTTTGTGTAATCGCGGAATATTGCATCACATGTTTTGAAACAAGAAACTTAAAAATAGGATATACTGTCACACAATTACTTGAAAACTGTCACGTAATATCAATAAGGTATTGCCATACCAATACATGGTATTCAGTCCTATTTTAACGAGATTAAATATTATAACATTGGAAAATAATAGCCGCATTTGATTGACACAGTACACTGTAGGATCAGTGCTGTTGAAGAGGAACAAAATTTTTATATTATATCTAACTCATTAAAAAGACCATATTTGTCTGTTATTTCAGAAGTAGCTTTAAACGTGATCTGTCATTTAACTGGAATGAGACAGGAAAGTGTATCTCATTTTCAACCTCATTTGAATGGCAGGAAATTCGCAGTCTTCGGTAGTACTATGTGTCTACCTGTTTCAATTCCCTTGTTGAAATTTATTAATAGCTAACTTCTTTATTCGTGATTAATTGAGTCTGTCAAGTGAGCACTTCCGAATACTAGATGCCCTGAATCACACAACTTTAAAATAGGATATACTGTCACACAATACGCTGGAACTTGAACATAACACACATCATTCAGTTTTAAAATTATGTTTTTATTTACTTTTACTATGTAATATAATTCTTGATTATGCAAAAACAAAAACGCATTACATCTGTCAAGGTGTTGTGTCCATGGTAGATATCCTCCGACAATTTCAGAATTTCGTCGGGTTCAGTTGATCTGTCCGGGCGAATAGCGAGCTCTACCTTCATTATCGACTTTTATTCGCACACGCAGACGCTTTCATGGACTTCGTATGCTCACGCGATCGCCTGATCGTCTGATCGCCTGAGATGAAATCGCCTGATGATACGGTGACGTCCTACGTCACGCATGCACAATTTCACTCCATTCCCTGGTCGTTGGCCACACTAGCTTGACCACAAGATTTTAAGAAGCATAGAACTTCAGCAAGAGATTATCAAGTGACTTACCTTGATAATCTCTTAACTTCAAACTTTGATTCAGTGGCTAATCTCTAACTACAGAAGTTCGATCAGAGCAACCACTTATAAAAAGAACATGGCTTTTGGTTATAACCTTCGTTAAAGTTTGTTTTAAGGGCAGGGGGAATTCGGCTTTTAAGGCGAACGCGTAGAAAATACACATTTTATTTAAACACGGTAGAAAAATCAGTTATGTTATAAGATTAAGAAAAAAGCATGGGCAGAGATCACTTGTTTTTAACATTTCCGCAGTCCGTGCTGAAGGCCCTTCAGGCACTCCGGAGTATGATCATTCATAATAGTTTTAAGATGTCTAGAAGCAACCAACTCTAAAATAACACTTATCAGGGAAACTTTGGTATGACATGTTCCGTCATGATTTAAAATTCTTGATTTACAGTATCGTTTGCCTTTGCATTCTTCACGCGTTCATACTTCATACTTCTCTTAAACCTTTGAGTTCCCCCCCCGTGGGGGGGGGGTACTCCCTATAATGGCCTATACGGGGATGCTCCGCTCGAAAGGGGTACCTTTTTCAGGCTTCAGGTATATAAAAGGGTAGGGATTTCACAAGTTTAGGTATATGA
>OMLO01003501.1_pt1 | contig 12945 bp, 12 predicted proteins | sample 1674811 | NCBI WGS metagenome assembly OMLO01 (sample SAMN06265003, study PRJEB25207) | coral metagenome | isolation source: Coral host | place: Mexico:La Bocana,Puerto Morelos, Mexico | collected 2008-11-13
AAACTTCTCTCTCAGCCAACAAAGGAATCTCTGTTCTATCGGTGTGTTGTCTGTTTATTGCGTTACATGGGGGAATTAAATCTCTGTCATCAAGTCATTTACCCCATTTCATAACTGTGAACCAAACTTTTCAATACTGGCAAATGTATGGCTTCAAAGTGAAACAAAAGTACTGTAACGTTTCTGAGGGTAAAGGCAAAAGGACACACGCAAAGGTAAACAGACCTAGTTCGCCACAACACAAGGTTTAATTTCAACTCTATTTTACATAACCTAACTACGGTCCTAAATCCTAGAGGAACACAAAGGGCTATACAGAAACAAAACAAAGAGGTGCTATCCCAGTTCAAAGAAAGCCTCTGTTGGTAAGAGACCAACAATACTCGACTGTGTATACAAAGAAGCCTTACAAACATAAACATGTGTGGCATTCAACACCGGTCACGAAAACCTAGCTTCGCTGCAGTACGATATAACACCAGAATTTTCCTTTGAAGCATCCTCGGAATTCCATGACCACTAAATAAACAGAATGCATGTCAACAAGGGGCCTATGGAAAACAGTGAATCCGGAATCTGGAACCGGAACCAGAATAAGAGTAATAAATATTGAAGAAGTTTTGATGGTGTTACTGACAATAATTACATGCTCTAAAATTGCACCCTTGAGATCAGTTTACATCAGTATGCTTCCTCCCTTTGGTCTCTTTTCTTTATAGGGAAATGGAACATGTAAAGTATTTCTTCAATTTAATTCCATTGAGAACTCAACTTTTGGCGTAACAGCTCTAAACAACTTTTTTGAGATGGTGGTTCCACAACCCTGTTAAAACGAGGCTCGCATAATTACAAAGCGCACCCAAATGATTTGCATACATCTCCCTTCTTACGAGATAAATCAAATAACAGCTGAACTGTCCATAGTAACAAGTCAAAAAGTCACATAAAAATGTCACAAATAATAAGGTCCCATAAGGGTCAAAAATTATAAAAGAACTGAGTGACACTTAACTCAAAGACTGGGTTGAAAATGTTCATTGCAATTAGTTCATAAGTCAAGTTTCACAGGTGGCTTCATGACTGTAATAAAGGGGGTGCCTATAGACTCAATTTCCCATTTCTTCATTTGGTAAAGGAAATGTATGGGAAAAAGTGGATGGATAATGAATTCAAGATGGCAACGGTAGATGGTTGGAAAATGAAAGTGTGAATGATTGCAAAAGCGAAGAAATGAGAAACAATACATTATTTTGCAAATGTTTTTATTGTGTACAAATGTATTAATTGACTGTGAGCTATTGTAAATGATTTCTCTATATATTACTCTGTTGCTCGTTGGTCTACATGTACATGTAGATCATTCAAGCAAGACGGTCAATCACAAGCGCCGCTTGGTAGTTATTGTAAAGCACAAAATAATGTTCTTCACCCTTCTGTCGATAATTTATCAAATATGCTGCGACTTGAATTATTACCCGTGTGAGTATCTGACAGAGAAGAGAATGCTGACTGATAACAACAATTTTTCTAGTAAGGATCAATTTAAAACACTACCACCTCTTTCAGCAAAAGAATCGGTAAGATTTAAACGTTGGAATTTCAATTAAAACTGGTACGTGTGAGCTCATGTAAATGATTTCTCTACATATTACGCTGTTGCTTATTGGCCTAGGTCATTCAAGCAAGCAGTCCACCAGCACTACAAGAGAAGCAGGAGAAGAAAGAATCATTTTGCAAATTAAGCTTGCTATGAAGACGCGGTGCGTTGCCATTGCCCAAATTGAAAATTACAAAGTGAGATGTTTTGTCGTTGTGGGCCATCATTAGCTACTTCTTCTGTCGGTATAACCCATAAATGCTGCAAACGTTTTTTAAAGTTATTTTCTTGTTGTCTGGTGGAATCTCTGATGGACATGATGGTCACGACAGTTATCATGATATCCATTTGAAATGTGTAGTAGCTTGCTGCAGTGGTACAGTAGCAGATAACGACATTGCTGATAGAACCAAGTGAGAGGGGGGCTATGCAGAGCCAGAACAAAAAAGAAAACAACGAAAACCTAGAACAAAAAATAAACGAGAAAACTGTTCGTAAAACAGATTCATGGGGTTGAACAAGAAATCGAACGACTCAAAAACAACTGCAGAGGAAGCTGAATTGCATAAATGAAGCATGCGAGTTATTGTTGTTTTAAGCGCTGTGACGTTGATCATATGAATTTATTAACTACTATTGTGTATAACCATGACTCAATAAGTGTTATAAATAAAGAAATCTACACAAGAGTGTTGCAGTCATGTTGAGCCGTAAAAGCGAACAGTTATTAAACAAAATCTATTACAATGTAAAGCATCCAGCAGGTTTTAGCAATGCTTCGCGATTATACCATGCGGTCAAGGTAAAAGGGATAACATTCCAAGATGTACGTGAGTTTTTAAGTCGTCAACGTGCTCATCAATTGACAAGACCCAATCGCTACAATTATGCAAGGCGCCGCACAGTTAGTATGGGCTTGGATTATTTTTGGCAAGCACATTTAGTAGAGGTTGGCCACGACGCTTATTCTAGACGAATAAATCAAGGAGTGAATTATTTGTTGGGCATTGGACAAATTCTGAGACTCCACCATCTGGTAGAAACGTGTTTTGAACCTGAAGAACTCGCATGGATTTCCGGAAAAATTTACAACCTCCAGGGGGGGGGCAGGCTCGCCCTTGTAGCAATCAGGTTCATGTTAGTGACAACACTCTCGAGAACACTAGTACTGTCAGTATTTCTAAACGTAAATGAAGCCCCACATTTGCTGTTTGGTTGAGGGAAAGTAGGAGCATTAGGGTTCAATGTTGATCTTTGGGCCTCCTCAAGAAGACTCGGATCTGGAATGACGTTATGCAGCTGAAACTCTTCCAGGTAAGATCCAGGAATAAATGATTCGTACTTCTCCTTTACTTGCGGATCAGGCTGCTGGACTAACTTCTCTAAAGCAACTGGCTCGATAGATAGTTTCTTGATGATAGGCACTTCTTCAGACCCTTCGCTTTCCTTGTCTGAATCCACATGTTTGTAAAAATTAATCTTTATTCGAGCTAAATCATCCTCGTCTTCGGCGTCAGCAATTTCATTTTCTAACTGTAATAATTGCTGTTTCAACTTTCTCTCTTTAGCTCTCGTTAACTGGGCTAGTCTCGCTTCTGCCAAAGCGCTTTCTATTGCAGCATTTTCACGTGGTCTTGAACTACGACTTGAACGTCTCGATTTTCGAGAACCGGTCAAAACAGAACTTTGTGCATCTCTAGGAACTTGACTAACACGCTCTTCAGAAATACCTGGTTCCTGAACTGAGGGGGCTCTGCTTATTACGTCTCTCCACTCTGAAGCTCTGCACGGGTTAGGAACTGTTCAATCAAAAAGCTGTACCTTACGTACTCCCGAGTCTTCTCATTGAAGTGGTCTCTTTCATCCGCTCTTTCGCTATCATCCGATAAATGACTCATAATTTCATTGTACAAAAAACAATACCGCGCTCATTGATCCTTTAAGCGATGACTCAACTCCATTACTTTGCTTTTGAAATGATAATCCTTTAGCACTTCATCTAAACGGCTAAAAATCTTTGTCATCTTGCCGAGGTGACCAACTTTCGACTTTTTCCAGTCGATAATCCTTTCCTGTGGCTCTCTTCGCTCTCGAACATTGCCGCTTTCGTTTCTAAGAATGTAAAGTCCAACGTTCAATTATTTATTTTCACTTTCAGAGTTTCGAAGTCCTATGGTACAGTTAGAAACTCACTGAAATAACAACATTTCTTCGCGTACTACGCGGACTAACTAATTTGCTCTGCGAAAACTATTTAGTAAAAAAATACCTATACAAAAGGAAAAATCCCATGTGCATGCAATATCAGTTTCATCACTAGGATTACATAATCATTGCATAACTAGAATTGCAGTTCACACAAAAGACACGACACATGATGTACATGTAAATACTAAACCAGGTTTCTTAGAAGTTATTATACCTAAACAACTGGATTACAAACGCTTAAGGGAATATTGCTTTGACAGACTGAAAATAGGACTAAATGATTCTCAAGGGAGTCCCCAAAAAAAATTATTTGTAAAGAGAAAAGTTATAAATCAAGGGTGCAATAAAAATTTTGTTCATGTTAACAGTTGTTGTAGAAGTTGCGACATGAATTTCGCGAGACAGAAAAGTAGTGGCCCTTTTGTGAACTGGGGACAACAATCAGGCAGCAGTATTCATTCAAACGGGTTAAATCCATATCAAAAAGGAGGTGATCAAAAAGGTAGAGGAGGTACTTGCTCAAGTGGAACTGACCCGTATCAAAGAGGTAGTAATTATGGTGGGATGCGAACAATGGCAAAAGGATCAGCAAAAGAAGTAAAGGGCAGCAAGGTGGTTCATGGGTTACAGCCATAACAATTGCGTTACAACTACTAGAACCCTTACAGGATGGGAGAGGTCAACAGTCACTTGTGAAGAAAGGAAGGGCAGTTTACAAGAGAGGATTGACAGATGTAGAGAAAGCGTTGAACAGTAGGGCAGGACAGATGGCTCTGCAACTAGCTACACAAGTGGCAGATATGCCCACTGTGAAGAATAGCAAATACGGCAAATATGCAAAGAAGGGCGTGAACGGTCTTAACAAATTCAAAGATTTTGCAGCCAAACAGAAGGGCAGCAGGTTAGCGTGTTCTTTAAGACATGTAGGTCAGACAGGACGTGCAATTATTTTAGGCAAAAATTCACCTTTCAAAGACATTCCTATAATAGGCGACATTTTTAGAGGTAGTAACACACTATTGTTCTGCAGTCTTAAGTTAACATTGTATCTTAACAGTATATAATAAAAAATACTTTTGACTAATCAGTCAGTTGTTCACTGTATCTTGAGGAGTACACATCGTGTCAATATGGCAAAGCGAAAAATGAGTGCACATTCGTATGCTGAAAGGTACTCCCACACGGGATACACTGGCAACCACTCACGCCCCATAGTTTGACCCCGATGTCATCGTGCAGGATAACACGTGGAAATTAACCAGAGAAATCAAACTCTTACCTCGACCATTTGTAAATCCTGGGGGTGCTACAAGCATAAGATCGATACAGTTTCTTATACCACCAGTTGTAGCTGAAACTTGGATTCCTTCTGAATGTAGTCTGTCTCTGAGCTATGAAGTTAACAAGGCAGATGGTACCGCCTTGACCGAACCTGCAGCAGAAGCAAATGGCAATAATATCCATGCCAGTTATGCGGGGTGGTCAAACGCCATGTTGATTGATGATATAAATGTCACCATCAACGGCTCCACCGCCTTGCAAAATTTGGATAGAGACTGGCCTTTGCGCAAATACATGACTTTTGTTACTATTGCCACAGATTTGACACACAGAAGGGCAGCGGCTACACAGATTTTTGGCTGGGACAAAGAGTATGATTCGATTGTTGATGCTACAGATAAAATGAGTGGGTACTGCCACAGTTGAAGGCGACCATGTGAAACTAACGTAAAGGAAAGAGCAATGCAACTAGTCCTTCAACAACACCCTGCTAATATGTTCATCAAGCCTCTGCCTGGAGATTTCTTTTCCATCAATCAACTAGTGCCTTACAATACAGGGCTAGAGGCAGAATTTTCCTTTAAAGATCCCTCTTTCTCTTTTATTTGCAGAGTTGCGCACGCCAATGGGGCGAGTGCTGTTCAACCTCTTAAATTTACTATCAACAGAGAGGGAACATACTTGAAAATATAATTGTTGACACCTAATGTGAATATTCGTGATACGTTGGAATTTATTCTTCAAAATGCAAGCCTGAATGCGCCTTATCCATTCGCTATTCCCAAGATGAAAATGGTTACTGTACCGGTTCACAAATACCCCAGGAAGAATAAGACTGTCAGATGTATTTACAAGACATTCTCCAGCATGTCTAGTATTCTTTGTACTAATGCCAGATGATGTGTTGAGAGGCAGCTACATATCGGATCCTATCCACTATCACTATCTCACACACATTCAAATCCACGATAGAGGAAAGCAGTTTTTTGAAGAAGGTGCACTAGATGTCAACAATGCAACAGTATTTTGGCGGTATTTTTGGAGCATGAGTGGCGCGGAGAAAGATGATCGTCAAGCTTCATACTGGAAACAAAAGCAAGTGTTGGATGGTGGAAAGTTTTTCATACCCGTTGACTTTAGTACAGCTAAAGACGGAGGAAAAACTACTGGCCCATTTATGGAACACCTGTGGATGTTGAACTAACGTTCGGAGCACAGGCACCTCACCTAGGTCGAGATATAAACAATATGCATCTACTTGCATTTTACAACACAGTAGAAAACTTGCGGCTCTTGGATCCAATCAATAAGAATTACTACCAACCTTGAGAGCAAACAGATTACCCAGGGGCTGCAGGGAGATGAATCACTCCGGGTGGAGAACCCTTGAGCAAGATTATACGCACTTGAAGAAAAATAGCGGATATGCATGATACATTTCAATTACTGAAAGTAGGCACCAGAGACAGACATATCAGTAAGACGTTTTTGGGTGTTTACGCAGGAGATCATGTTCCCAAGCAACAACAAATACCTTGTTGCTACATTATTAACACTGACAATAGTGGTGAACCAGGAAAGCATTGGAGAGCCATCCTCGAAAAGAGTTATACTGGTCTCTGTCAAAATATATTTTTTGACAGCTACGGAAGCGTACCTTCCCAGCTGAACCCACTCTGGAAAAATTTCGATTCCTATAAACGCAGTAACATGACTATCAACAAAATCATTCTACAGTTTGCGGAGATTACTGCCTTTACATTCTCAAGTTGCTCAACGTGGGAAAAACTTTGGAAAATGTTCTAATTTGTTTTGACCCTGCTAGAGTTTCCGAATGCATTCATGCTGAGTATCCTAGAATATTAAATACGTCGACACACCCACATATTAACTGCCAAAGTTGTAAAAGCAGGGAAGTATGCAGTAAAAAAGCATGTTACTCTTAAAACTGTCTCATTCTTTGTTAGCACGGCCATGAATCCACATCTTCAATTCTATCATCCTGCATATGTTTGCATCTCGGGGCAAAGTTACAGTGGGAAAACATTTTTTTTACTTCAGCTTTGAGTAATGTAAGCGCGTACTTAGCTACAGGTGGCAGACCCTTTAAAAGGGTTGTAAATTGTTACGGGAGTCAGTGGCAAGATATATTCGAAAAGTTCCAAGCAATTGGTGTTACATTTCACGCAGGATCATTGGATCCAATCATTGGACCAGCTGTTTGACAAAACTGAAAAGCCATCTCTGTTGATTGTCGATGATTTGATGTCAGAATCGTAAAAGAATCAATTTATGGAAGATATGTCAACTAAAGAGAACATCAAGATTGTACACTCATAACTATAGACCAAAATCTATTTGCTCAGGGAAAAAACAGCGTGACCATGTGAAGGAACATACAGTATTACATTCTGTTTAATTCTCTCTCTGACAAATTGCCCATTCAGCTATTAGGTCAAAGATTTATGAGAGCCGGTAATCACTTTATCGCCTTGTTTGATTATCTGATGAGTGCCAAACTGTACAATTATCTTCTGATCGATTTACATCCCAGAGGAGCACTGGTGAACAAAGAAATCAAGATACGCAATAACATCTTACTGGGTGAAATCGACGAGCTAGGAGAGAGGGGTATAAATTGCTAAAAAAGCCAACAGGATTGAAGATGCGTCAGAGCCCATAAATGAAACACTTGATGGTCAAATGAATCGTTTAGAAGCATACCTACATTGAATGGTTCAGGCTACAAAAGGGGTGAGCAGAAACATTCTTAAACAGAAAAATATGCTACAGACACTAGGAACCACAATGGCTGAACAAATACACTCTAGCAATAGTAATTATTCCAAACAGTCCCCCACGAAGGCATCTTCCCCGTATAAAGCAGATATATCTCATAAGATGCCTAAACTAGCAACGAAGCCTTATGCAATTACCCCTGCTGAAAGGGTTAAAACTATACATCACAAAGTTAAGAAAGGACACGATTTCATGTATGGCAAAGGATTTAATGATATTTTCAGCAAAAAAAGACTTTCACATTTTTATAGCATTCCTCCAAACTGGGAAACTGTACTGTAAAGCTAATAAATTACAATAAAAGCGTTCTCATTTTGAAAAAAGAAATGTCTCTTACGCGATGTTTTATATTTACAATGAAAAACACACATAATGTGCGAATAATACAGTAGGCCATTCTGGAATGCTGTTCTTAAACTCGACACCACTTACAGTTAGTTCAAAGCTAGCACACGTGCATCCATTATCACTTAGTGTGAATATAATTTGCCCATCAAAGGCTCCACAGATAACATGGTTCTAAATTCTCTACAAAAAGGTAACAATGATTGTTTAAGGTGGTCAAAGTACAACCTGAGTCTTCAATCATTGTCAAATCGCAGAAGAAGATAGATCTTCCGAATGTCACAACCATGTAGCAAATGGGCACATAATTGGCAATTTTTTGTTTGAAAAATATTCTAGCATTGTCTCAGAATATCCTTGGGGCGTGTATGATACAAGTTCCTCTAAGCCTTGTTTGTCGTTGAGTAGACTTCTTAGCACCTCATTGGGGTTTTCTTCGGCCTCTGTACTTTCCAATTGGGATGCGCTTGTTTCCTCTTCATTTTCAATTTGTGTACGGCAGCGTCTGCAGTGACTCCACGTTGTTTTCCACACTTCCTTACACTTCTTATGCCAGAAATTAGAACAGCAGCTCAAGCGTAGAAAGTTCATTTGACACGTAAAACCTTCCAGCTTACAAACAAATCATTCAAACTCCATTTCTCAGTCTGTCGCTGCGACGAGCCATCACTTGAAGTTGATTACAGTAAACCACAAAGTATGAAGCTTTGCGTATACCTATACAACATCTACCCATATGTAAAGCAGCGCAGCGGATAGATGAAAAAGATACATTAAAAATGAATAAGAATAGTACTATCAAACAGAGTTGCCTACAAACCTTATGAAGGTAGTACTGTTTTCCGAAAATGTTCTTTTATATGCAAACAATGACAGATCTGTGTCGGAGATTTGGGGCTAGAATTTTTCCGACCCGCCCCGTTTTTATGGACAGAGAAATCCTAGAGTATACTTTTTTTAGCACCTTAAGCTGAGAAAACATTGTATATTTTATGATTTTCTTTTTTAACTTCTCAGAGATGAAATGACAAATTTTACACGCATACCAGTACACCCACGGGAGTAAATTGATGTCTTTTTCTTTTTTAACAAGTGCCGCTTTGCTGATCAGTGATGTGACACACAAATGAAGGTGGGTTTTCTTAAAACTTAGATGTACGTAGAGATCACACGGGTCTTTGCTGATCAATGATGTGACGCTCAAATGAGGGAGGGTTTATTAAACCCTGCATTTCTTTTGTCCTTATGTAGAGGTCACACGGTTTTTATTAAGTGCCACTTTGCTGATCAATGATGTGATGCTCAAATGAGGGAGGGTTACTTAAACCCTGCATTTCTTTTGTCCTTACGTAGAGATCACACAGGTTTTTATTAAGTGATGCTTTGCTGATCGACGATGCACCGCATAAAAGCTATAGGGGCTGTGATGATTAGTATTTTTAAAGGGTGGAATTTACTCACTACTACAGAAAAAGAAATTTACTTGGTGAAGAGAAAACTGTTGAGAAAAAAATGAACTTTTCTGGTAAAGCTCTACAAGAAACAAGGTAAATTGAACTTTTTACTGTGAATTGAGATAGATGGTAAGATTTTTTTTATAGGGGTAGCTTGAGTTAATTGGAAATTTTTTCTTATTTCTATTTTAGTTCCGATGTCATTAAGTTTGATGACTTCGATGAATTCGAAAAACTGCTTATCATCACAACTCCTTTAAAAGAACATTTTTTGTGCGCCATCATCGAAAGAGACACAGGGAGGCCCAAAGACATAATTAACCAAGGCCAGTTTCTTGGAATTTTTGACGAACTTTTTGTAACTATTGAGTTGGATCTTGTAAAACTGGCAATAGCATCTCCATGCTTCACAATTTCTTTCGAGGAAGCCTACAAGCATTTTAATGCAGACAGAAACTTGAGATCCTCCATAAGGAGGAACTTGCGGAAAAGTCGATTTTTTAAAAGTGAAAAGTGTAATGTTTTTTTTTAAACCTGAGTATCTTCATTACTTTATAGAATTTTAATGGAGCTGTAAACTTGTTTCTTGTTTTCAGGTGTTTTTTAAAAATGATTGTGTAAGATAAATGTTGGCATATTTAGTAAACAAAAACATAATTTATGATAGTAGCAGTAAATGCAGCGTACTAATTTATTTTTATAAAATATGTATCAATAGCTATTTACTCTTTTACAATACAGATTCAATTCAAAAAAATTAAACCGGTTTCTTGTAACCGTAAGGAAAAGTCTTGTAGCCTTCGTTCACTTTGAGAACTGCTTATCAAACACAAGTGAATAGTTCTTTTTTACAATGTGCAAATGTAAATTAAATTCATCATCACGTGCAATGTAAAAGAATGGCACTTCTATTTTCTTGCCAGAAAGGCCATTTGCAGGACAACATTCTTTGGACAACACAAGATCAACCATCACATCATGATTAACAACTTTTTTGCACTCAATTTTTTAATGCTCAGTCCTCGAACTTTTGTACTGTTGGCAATATGTTCACCCGTTTCACTATTGATTACTTTACACAAGTAATTTTTTGCGCCACCACTCACAAACTTGTTTATGTGTTGGCCGGGTTGCAATTCTGAGGTTAATTCGCCCAAGTAATCGCATGTAGGAGGGTTCCATCCATTGACGTCAAATTGAAAAATTACTGAGTCAGTATCGCAGTAATAGACATGCTCTTGCAATTTGTCTAAAAGTTCTCAATGCAATTTAAGTCTAGCCCACATTGTGGAGAACAGAGCCATGACAACATTTGTTTTGTTTTGTGCTTACGACATCTTTCTTGTGAACTGATTTCATCAAGAGATGTTCATGATTAATCTTCCTAGGTGTTACTTTGCACGAATCAGTCATCAACAATTCATGGAAACGTGAAGCATGCTGGACAATTTCTATTTCGGCTGTATTTGGGTGTTGACCAAAGTACCCCCAAGCATTGTTCAGTTCACTTTTATATCTGGCCTGTGCTGCAGGATTCTTTTTTATTGCGTCATAGTCTAATCCGATTCCTTCTCTTTCTTTGCAATTTTCAATGTATAGCTTTTTGAGGTCTTCTGTAGTACACCATGCCGGCCAGTCAGATGATTCTTGTTTGACCTTGAGAAATGTGTCTTTGTAGTGTTTGAAGAGGCCAATCACACGATCTGGATAATCCACACCTCATGTATCCGAATTATCTCGTATCTGAGCTCAACAGCGTAGTAAAGTTCAGGCGTTGCCCACGTTCCTCTCAGCATTCGCTGTTCGTCAGTGTATTTGCATTCGTCTACATTCTGCTCTTTAGCGCATTGAGCGCAAAGCGTGAACATCAATATTCGTGGCAATTTTAGCTCAGTCGTACGCGCATGGGAATTACAGGATGAAACAGGTCTTGTGGAGCTAACAAATCACATTTCATCAAGCCAAAATAAGCATCCTTATCGTAGTGAAAATCTTGCTTGTAGATTAAAGGGTGACCTTTGGGATAAGCTTCATACTTGTTTACATAGGGGTAGAGTGAAGTGAAATCATAGTAATGCAATTCTTCATCTTTCACATACAGCCTCGCAGCTTCGTGTGTCCACCAAAGAAAGTGTCTCGTGGGTGTAGTGGCTCGTGCAGGAAATCTGACTCTTTTTCTTTTTCCATCCAATGTCTGATACCACCAGTGTTGTTTTTCATCATTTGGCTGAAACTGAATGGCCCAATTTTGCAAAAAATCGGGATCCATTCCGAATAACAGAGTGACCGTTGTATATTTTCTTGGCTTTTAACAGTGTAGGCTTTTATATCAGATAAAGTACATGTATGCATTAGAAAGTAATTACATACTAACAGTAAAATCATTCTTTGTTAAGTGCATCAATTAATTAATTAATCATTAGGTGTGTCAAAGACCTGCCGCACATCCGTTTCCCATCCAAGGATTACCATAACGCCTCTGGTGAATAGGGCGTGCTTGCTCTATCTTTCGCATATGGTTGCTTATTTTACCTCTGCCTTCCTGCACCAAACATTTGGGTATTTTTCTTTTACGCGCAGAGTGCCAAACTGTCACTTGGGAAGTAGGTGTCAAAGTTTGTTGATGATATCATAAAATTTTGTAGACCCTTTTCTTTTCCTAAGCGCTTGTTGGCTTTTCTTCTTTGTTGTTTTACTTTTCTGCACCACAGAAAGCAAAGTTGTCAGCTTACTCAAAGAATTTGGCCTGTGCGTGACATATTTGCATCCGGCTTCCTTATGTGTTAGTTTTTCGCACCCATGAATGAAACCTGGGCGTTTTCTAGCTTGGCGAACTTTAGACATGTATGCTGTTTCGCGCTTTTGTTCATATGAATTACAACTCCATAAAGCAGACTCTTTTGTAAGTCACATGTTTTATTTTCACACACAAACACCTAGGTCTTACATCATCGTTCTTCAGCTCTGTGTTCACTTCATCAAAGAGTGCGTCATTACACCACAAAACTACTATCCTCTCTGTTAGTGAAAGGATTCTTGCCTGCTCGGACAGCACACTTGAAAACAGGACGGTCAGCAAACATTTCTGAAGTCAATTTGCAGAAGCTGAGCACCATTGGTATGTTGTGCTTGTAACAGCGAGGAGGCATTCCTTTCTTGGTGCGCAAATAGCTGGGATGAACTGCTTTGCTCATTTCACGCAAAGCCAGATATGTCGCTGGCGTTGTAAATGGCGGAGTACAAACTGAAGACCCTGCGGAA
>OMLO01003502.1_pt1 | contig 12942 bp, 14 predicted proteins | sample 1674811 | NCBI WGS metagenome assembly OMLO01 (sample SAMN06265003, study PRJEB25207) | coral metagenome | isolation source: Coral host | place: Mexico:La Bocana,Puerto Morelos, Mexico | collected 2008-11-13
TCTGGCAAAGTTTCATCCAAAAAGGAGAGATGGCATGTATCACCCCTGCCTGGTCCTCTGGTAAACTCGGTCTTAATGCTACAGAGACTGCTACGTAAAGTTCTATGCGGTTGTAAGCATACACACTGTACATTGCTTACATAACGCTGCTTACAAAGACAACACTTCGGTTGTATGTAGTTGTCAAGGGAATCGATTATGTATAATGACGCGATGAATGAAATCCAACGTGTCGGAAGCTTCCAACGAAAAAACTCACATTATTCAAACACCTACTGAAAAAAAAAAGAATGAGAACCAAACATTCTCTCGTTCAAAGGCGGAAACGTGCAGGCATTTTGCATTCCAGCATAAAATTATTTTTCTTTAAAAATTATTGACCTCTCGACAACGCGGTTAGCTGGCATAATACTTTCACAAGTTTCCCCAAGACCGTTACTTAGTCGCTTGAAAGCTGTTTCAGCGACCGCTGCAATCGATGAATATTAGCTTTGCACCTTCCCCGTCGTTGTCTTCTCCCGGAGACCATGAAAGACACCCAAATGAAAGTCGTTTCCAGTGGGAGGCCTTCCCATGCGAAACAAACTATCTGTTTCAAGCCGCAGAAAACGGGCAACTGGTCGATATCCAAACGGATCTCTCGTCGACGAAAAACATGGCGGACATTTTGGATCAGAATGGGGCAAGCGCACTACACCACGCAGCGAAGATGAACCGCGTTCAGGTCATCAACTTCATGATTAAAGCAGGCGCTAGTGTCGATGTTTACAGCAAAGACGGCTTGACACCGCTTCATGTTGCTGCCAGGTAAATATGATAAAAACAGTCTACGATGTTTGTCATGTAACGTTTCGAAATACGGCGTTTAATTGTAGGCTTGTCGTGTTGTCCAGGTAAATGATTTACACTTCAGCTTTAGATGCACTCGCATTGTGTCCTCTAATCGGACTGAGTGCCAGAATGAAAATAATGTAAGCGATTTCGGAAGTGACCATGGTTTGTATGATTTTTGGCTGGGCTGTTCCAGATTCGCTAAGATGATTTATCAGAAAAATGTTGTTGCGTGTCAATTCTTTACCGATTCAGATCACACTGTTTCCATTCATCATTGATTAAGAGGGTACTGAAAAAAGGCCTACTGTTGATTTAATACAGAAAAGGTAGTAAAGCTTTTTCAATTTTTAAAATAGAATTAATTAATTCTTTTCACTTTTCAATTCTTTGTATTATTTCAATTTGTAACTACATCTACTTTATTTTAGTACCAGAAAAATCTAGTTGTAGCGCATAATTAATTTTCTACAAAATTAAGAGTAGAAATTAAAACAAAATTTACCAGTGAATCACAACCACAAATTTATGACTTTTAATTTCTGACAAGTGTTTAAACATCATCAACTGTACACAAAATACTCGGGACGCTATGGAATTTTAAAACAAAAAAAAATCCAATATCCGATTTTAATTTGGAAACTCAGGTCAACAGAAAAGTACTTTCAATGAAAAACTCAATAAATAAAGTGCCATGAGCCGACTTTTAGTGAAAAGTCATTAATTAGAAATCGTTAGAATTTGGCGTTTAAATAAGATCGTATTTTGGTTCCGCTGGTCATACTCATTTCACTGTGTGAGAAAAAAGATCTAGAATAATGAGGTCCCCTTTTAATTAAATATTTTCTACTAGGGCAATATTTTAGTTAAATACGATTCGATGACGAATCCATACGTAAACAACCCTGAATGTGAGGTAGGACATTAAACTAAGATAATGGAGGTCAGGGCTTTAGGAGCCAAAAGACCAATTTCGATATATTAAACAGCACGAGGCTCTGGGGAATAAACCCCACAAACTCTGTAGTTATTCGGCAGGGCCTCATGCTGAGGTCTATTGTCTTAGGCTGAATCATTGGTCTATTAAAAAAAATAATAAATAAAATAAATTTCCATCCATCTCTTTCATGATGTCACCTGCAGGTCTAATGCTCTAGAAGCCATCGATATTTTGCTGAAGAAGGGAGCTAAACCAAACGCCACATCCACGTCAAAGGGTTGCACCCCTCTCCACATTGCAGCGCAATTTGGCCACATACAAACAGTGGAGCGACTGCTCAACGCGAAAAACCTGGAAATCGACGCAACGGACCATCAAGGAATGACTGCTTTGCACATAGCCATCAGTCGAGGGTATGAGGATATTTGTAGATATCTCATTAATAATGGAGCCAGTATTGACATCCGCACAAAACAGGGACGTACTTGTCTTCATCTGGCAGCAAACGTGGTGAACATCAAGATTATTACATTGATTTTTCAGACTGGTAAGAGATAAATATCTGATACAAATCTAACTGTAATGCATTGCACAATAGTATTCTTTTTTGGCTAATTACACTTAATTAGCATTATTTACTTAACGATTGAAAGGCTGGTTGGCGAACAGGCTGGCATGACACAGGAGCTCTCGCATCCGTTTAGAATATGAATAAAAGATTAACCTACCTTTATCTCGCGTGTTTTGTGTTCTGAGGCGGCCATTTTTGATTTTAAATATATACGCGGTCTACTTGTACTAGGAACCGAAAATTACGGAAAGCGCTCGAAAGCCTGCTTATTTTTGCCCGCCCCAGACGTCTTAGATTTTCGGTTCCAGACCTCGCACTAACAGACCGCGAATTTAAAATTCAAAATGCCCACCACAAAACACGTGAGATAAAGGTAGGTTAATCGTTTATTCATGTTCTAAACGGAAGTGAGGCTGACATGGGGACTGGCAGGTTGGCGGATTGGCCTCATTATTCAGTGGTGCATCATTGCCACGCACGTTCGGGACTCCTACATTTAAAAGACTAGCCTTGCAAGAAAGGAAGCTCACAAAAATATCCTAATTCTGATATTGTTTTGTTTTAATATCTTTTTTAAATAGTTGTCATTTTTTTTTTTTTTACTGAAGCTCTGGGTAACCCAGTCAGCGCTATGCTGTCGACCAAGGATTCTCTAGAAGTCGAACAGTTTGTAAACCATCAAGACGCAAACCAGAACTCAGCACTTCACATAGCCGTTCAGAAAGGTCACGTGTCCATCTGTCAGGTCCTTCTGCAGCACGGTGCTGACGTGAACATTAAAAACAAACGCCAGCAGACTCCCTTGCATATGGTGTCCACTGGAAAAAATAAAGAGATTTTGGAATTACTCCTCAAACGAAAGGTGGAAACAAATACGAAGGACTGTAACCAGAGAACTCCTCTACACAGGTAGGGTCAGATCACCGTGGGCTAAAGTTCTGTAGGAATGGACACTGTAAATAGAACAGGGATCTGAAGGAGTAGTCTTTGTTGAAGCCAGTTGTATTGTGACTTTCAATTATTCAAATAATTAATTAGCGAGCTCTGTTTGAAGAAACGAGTCGGAAACAGAAACTAAATCAATGCTGATTATGAGTGTTTAATTAGAATTTGTGGCTGAACAATAACCAACAGTTGGAGAGGACTTAGCTTTTTTTCTAGCTTCCTGTCACGAAAGCTCCAAAATAACGGACGTTTAAAGGGTTTACCTCAGGAATAAGGCTTATTGAGGGTGTTAAATCTCTTACCCTTCATCTTCTCCTGCCTGTGACCAAAAAAAAATTTACTTTATCTTTGCGTTTGTCAGTGCCGCGTTGTTAGGAAACCCAGAATGCATAGAGCTTCTTCTCAAGAATGGCGCATCTGTAGATTCCTCGGATACCGACGGTATGACGCCATTTCTCTGTACAGTAACCGCTGGTCATGCAAACTGTGCCAAGATCCTTCTTGAGGCGGGGGCCGATATAGCAGCTCGTGACAAGTACCAGAGATGCTGTGTTCATCTGGCTGTAGAAAACGACAAGGAAGACGTCTTAAAGCTCTTGCTAGAGAGATGTGCGCCAGGAATTCTAAATTTTCCTGATTTACACGAGAGAACAGCGTTGCATTACGCCGTGTCATCTACAAACGTAAGGGTAAGACCAGCTAGATTTCGTTCTAATGTAAGTTGGCCACACTAACCTGAGCTTAATACGCCATTTGAGCGAGGTTTTTAACTCATTTCCTCTCTAATTTTTTAGTTTCTGAGCGCTTTGTTAGAAAAGAAAGCAAACCCTCTGCTCAGAGATGATTCTGGAAAGACGCCATTGCACATAGCTGCTGAAACTGGAAAGGCCCGCCATGTTGAAATTTTAACGAAAGCTTCCATCACCTGTGTTGGTCAAAAGGATCTGGAAAACAGAACACCACTTCATTTCGCGGCGTTAAATGGAAAACAGTAAGGCCAAATGCTTTGCAATCAATCAAGCTTTATTTAGAGAGAGTTTACAATTAATAGTTAATCCAACTAATAAACCCTGCGGCCGTCGGTTTTGCAACAAGGCCGTCGATACAAACACTCACATAATGGACCTTTTCAGAGATACGGCGGCCATTTTGAATCACATTGTCTCAAGTAGCTATTATGGGATTCTTAGGGGGCAAATACTCTATACTAATTTGCTCTCTGATTCCATAATGCTCAGCTATTTGAAACAATAGAATTCAAAATGGTTGCCTTATCACCAAAAGGGTCTATCTCATCGAGATTAGCTTCGCTAAGTTTGTATTCTAGGTGAAGGCTTCACTCAGTTTTTGAAGGGTGATGCTAGCGATTTACGTTTTAATGATAATCGTTTCGTTAGACGAATTTAAACTTTAATTGCACAGAATATTTGGAAAATTATCCGTTTTATTTCATTTCAGGAAAATCTGTTTCATTCTTTTCCAAATGGGCGCACAAGTCGACTGCCTTGACGCCTACGGCTGGACGCCTCTGATGTTTGCTGCTAAGACAGGTGCCAGTGGCTTAATTGAAATGTTGTTAGACTTAAAGGCTAACATCGATCAGGAAGACAAAACAGGGAACACGGCACTCCTAATTGCATCAGCGAGTGGCCAAGTGGAAGCTGTAAAGCTCCTTCTAAATCGACAAGCAAGCTTGAAGGCAAATGAAAATGGACTTAACTGCCTCGACGTAGCCATTGAGAATCAACAAGAAGACGTTGTCATGGCAATTACTAATAATTATAGGTAAATGAAACCCTTCATTCCCCTTTTTGATGTATATGTGGAATTTCTTTTCTTCCTCTGAGGCTTACTAATGAGCAGTGATGCCAGTGATACCAGTCCTTCGCAGTGTAGCCCCAATTCGTGTGTTAAAATTGAATATTTAACTTCAAGAGAAGACCAACATTTAGTTATAACCCGATATACGCCATTATAATGCCGAGTTAGATTGTTGCACAACCATTGGAGGCTATTTTGATGTTTGATTATTGCGCATACCAAAATCGACATATGAAGATAGGTTACTTCCTTCTGTTCCTAGATGGAGAGAGATTTTGTCAGCGAAGAGCCCTGATGGTCAGAATCGAATGGGGGAGCTTATTCAACGGTTCCCGGATGCTGCCAAGTGCGTCATGGATCGCTGTATCCAGCGGTCTCTGACCAAACGCTCTATCGCGTACGATTTTCGTCTTCTCGATCCAGGCCCTGATGATCAAAGTGGACCAAACGAGGAGCCTTTCTCCGGCCTCATGGTTATGGTGAGGTACAAGCAAAAGGATCTTCTGGTGCATGATCTTTGCAGAAAACTTCTCAAGATCAAGTGGCGCAGTTATGGATGGTTCGTTTACTGGACAAACCTTGCCTTATTTTCATTATACCTGTCGCTGATGACGTTCTTCATGTTGGATAAGCGGAAAAAGGTTGTCCTCAAGCGAGAGCGCGATGAAGACGATACCATGTTCAAGCAGCAAGAAGCACTTCAGAAAATAGTGCCACCTCTTATCCTGTTATTTGCATTATTACATCTCGCCAAAGAGCTCTACCAGATATGCCTCCAACGAGCAGCGTACTTCAAAGAGTGGACAAACATATTGGAATGGGTCCTTTACGTTTCAACTACAGTTTTCATACTTCCCTACTTGTGCAAACACTTCGCAAGTCTTCGAGGCGATGCGAGGGTCACTTGGCAAATAGGAACAGTTGCCGTTTTCTTGGGCTATTGTAATCTGATATTGTTCGCCCAGACTTTGGATCATGTTGGCATCTACGTGACAATGTTTATCCAAGTAGCAATGACGGTGCTAAAAACCATTAGTCTTTTCATGCTGTTTGCTGTTGCTTTCTCAGTGGTGTTTTACATACTTTTCAGGGAACAGGTTAAGTACTATTGGTTTTTGTAGAATGTTTAAAGTGAAATTCAGGTTGCCAGAACTCTCCTGCGAATTTTTCTTTTGCCTCTCCGTTGGACTGACATAACAATAGTCCATTTCCGAGTTGCTCTAAGTCTTTACAGTGAATGAGGCCTGGTACGCAACCACTCATATGAAAATTAGTAACTTTCATGTGAATGAACTCTCCCTTTCAAATGAAAGTCTCGCTTTGAGAAAGAGGCTAAAGGTAATTTGGCAATGGTCTATTCATTTTCTTTTTTTCAGGATGCGTTCGATACCTTTTTCTTGACGCTAGTGAAGGTGATAGTGATGACGGTTGGCGAACTAGATTATACCACTATGTTGGTGAACAACTTAGAAGAAAGGGATCCAGTAACTCGTGCACACCTTGTACCTTACAGAGAATCTTCGTTTATCTTCCTCTGTCTATTCATATTTGCCATGCCTATCGTTCTTATGAACCTTTTGGTGAGTAAATAGAATAACAGTTTCAAAAATATCGTCGCTCTTATTGCAGTATTTTCAATGGTTTGCCTCAAACAATTCTGGACATTTAATTTATCAAAAAACTTATCAAAAAACTGTAGGGAAACGGTGATTTACGCATAGCCCGGGGAAGTTGTATTCGGGACCACCAAGAAAAAATATATTAAGTGGTAACTGGGAGGATTATACAGCGTAAGCCTAACAATCCAAGGGCTGTTAAATTACTTGAGGCCGCAAGATAATGAGCACTCAAGGAAATAATGAACTAAACGCCTCGAATATCTTTAAATAGTCACTCTTTTTATCTACACCCGATGTGAAATATATACCCTCAAAAATGTTCCTCGTGGTTGTACTCTGGCTTGTGTGAACTTTTACGTCCAAAGTATGATTTTCGCAATGTGATTACACTACCCTTTTCAAAAACGTCCATTAGCAACTGCTCTTTTATGTCTCTCACAGGTCGGTCTAGCCGTGGGGGACATTGAATCAGTGCAGAAACATGCTTTTCTGAGGAACAAAGGAAGGTTCATAAACTTCGTGTTTGGAGTTGAGAGAAACTTTCCAAAATTCATTACACGACGTTTTCACATGCCTCAGTTAGTTATTACGGGACGTTATGTGGAAAAGAAGATTTTGTCGCAGTGAGTATCTGTGTGAGATTGTGGAAAACATTATTTCTGTTTCGTTGTCATATGTTGACGGTCCTCGAGAGGAGACAATGATGGGCTTGTATGTTTGCAGTTAAATGCATGGCCTCATTGGCCTCATATACCCATTTTATTAGATGATTTGACTCCAGGATACAGGTGCAATAATCTAACTTGCTCCTCTATCTGCAGTACCCCCGACAAGCACATGAGGTTTTGTTGTATTTCAAACTCGTCATTATTATAGCACCCTAGAGGCATAGAGGCAGTTCCTGTGGATTTGTCTATCAGATTAAGCTCTTGAAGAGTCCTTCTGCCTTTCAGAAATGCTTGATCCCACCTACAAAATATCTTTTTACTCAGTGAAAGGCGACTTCCATTTGCTATCCGCAGGCAATTTTCCTTCGAAGACAGAGACCTTGACAAAGAAGAGCAAATCTCTACAAACGAGGAAGGAGATAGACTTGACCACCTCACTAAGGAACTGGCGAAGGCCAAGAACAGGCTCAAGGTGATCATTGACACGATGCACGATCAGCGGAACATTTTATTGGCCGTAGCTGCCAAAAGTGACGTGGACATAGGCGAAGAAGATATCACATCGAACGATGGACACCACTAGGCTATAATTGTCGAATTTGTCGTGTGATTTGTCGACTAAACCTGTTAAAACAGACGAATGCAACAATAATAAACCTAGCAGAAATTTTAAATGGCGAGATACTGTGGAAGAAATCCGGGTATCTTGGACTCGGAGATTTATTAAGCTCTGATCTTTCTTGAAATTAATCTTTGATTTATATCATACCTCACGGAACCATTTCAGTTCTTCGTAAAGATATTCCAGGAAACCAACATTCTGTAGGGAATGAATTCAGTAAACTAAAGTCGAACTGTTCATGACTTTACCAAACTGGGACAATAAAGACAAGTGAATCTTGACTGAATAAACGCCAGAAATTTTTTCACTTCGATCGGAAAGTAGTTCCAAAACTGGTTGGTTATTTGTACGAGTGAGATAATGCCAGTAACGTGTTTGCAGTCACAGTTAAAATATGTTGACGACCAGTATCCACTTTCTAGACATTCTCGCATCTAATCTCAGTTCACTAGATCTATTTACATCTTGTAGAGTGCTTTTTGTCATTTATTGCATTAAAGAGTCGTTATTGACTGCAGACGTTCCGGTGTCGTCTTCTTTCTCCAACTTTTCCCACCTCCTCCTCCGTCTCCTCCTCGTCTTCCCCCTCCTTCTCTTCCGCCTCCTCCTCCACGCCCTCCTCCTTCTCTCTCGTGCGTAAATAACTTACTCAAACAGGATTCTTGACAAACTCTTGATATCAACTCCTTTGATATCTAAAGTATAAAACAAATTAAGTTAAAAATAAAACGTTAAGATGTGCATTGAGGCTTGACAGTCAATGTAAAACATAGACAGCAGACTGCAGACTTGAGAAAAGATACAGAATCCATACAGCAGGAGGAAAAACCCGGGTCTCATTGCCCGGGGCAACTAGAATTTGCTCTTGAGCAAGTGAAAATGGAAGTGAAAGTTTGGTGGTTTGGAGAACAAGTGAAATTAGTGATAGTTTCCAATTAAAAACAATTAAAACTTATGACTGCAAGATGAGCATAACAATGGGTTTGCAGCATAGATTAAGATCAAATCCAAGCATCCTGTTAAAAAAAAAAAGAAAAACAAGATCTCCCTGATAGGTAGCTGAAAAGTGACTGCTCCAACACATTCCCCCAATACTTTTTCACCAGACCCTAACCATAAACAGGCTAATGGGAGCATTATTTAAGCTAACCTGAGTGATATTCCAGCTGAGTGGAGTTCAGAGTTGTACTTCAATTAGCCTGAATAACCCTACTTATAGTTAGCACTCGATAATAGAAATAACAGTATGATCGATGATATATACATAACCGTTCTGCATTCTGCATTTTCTATTTTGCACTTTACCCTCAGTCTGCATTTTATCTCCGGTCTGCAGTCTGCAGTCTAACCAGTCTGCAGTCTGTGCTTTCACTGACCGGAAGCCTTATGTTTAGCATAGGTAACTAAATGCACTCAGCATTTTGAGCTATTGGTTTGAGCCCTGGCCAGGGTCACCGTGCATACATTGTACTCTTGAGCAGTTAAGACACTTAAACTCTCACAGAACTTCCTTGTTCTGAGCAGTAAATAAATGTAGTTTTGCATGACCCACGCCTGGGATTAAATAACCGACTATTCCCTTGGTATTGCCTTGGGGTAGGTGGGTGAGTACTGCTAGAACTGACTGGTGCTCTATTCCACTTCTTCTTTTTATCCCCACTCTAAGGGCCTCCGCTAAGAAATTTGACCTTATACATTATATTTCAATATTTTACATTGCATGTTATGTCTTCAACACAAAATTGTACTAAGTTTCAAAGAAAGCCGAGCATGCCGAATTTAGCACTGGATATTAAGATTTATAAACTTTTATCTAACCTGATGGAAGAAAGTGCCCGGAAAGTGCCGCCGACATGCACTACCATGTTTTGTATACGCAAAGACGTTCCGCTGACCCTTCAACAAATTTAGTTTGACAAATATAACTCAAACTTTCGTTGCGTTCTCCGTTACTTCGCAATTGCTAACATTCTTGGTCATCCAAATTCTTGTGCGATGATCCGTTCTTTACAAATTGAATTAAGAGAAATTAATTCCTTATGGTTATCTCTAACTCTGTGAAAGCTGTGCCAGTGCAGTACTGGGGATTCAGAAGAAAGCCATCCGATGTCAATCGTCAATATTGTCAACCGCAGACACCCAATAAGAATAAAGCAACATCACAAACTGCGTTGTCAGTCCAATCCTGTGAACCCTCTTTTTTTCTTTGTCAATCTTTTTGAAACATTTTTGTGACTTATTTTTTCTACTGTTTAACAGTGCTTTAAAAACTCCAATGCGACATCACGCACGGTAGGCAAGCACTGAAGCTGTATCACTGTTTCACCTTTAAATTGCCTGCCATCAATTTCGCCACTTTTACAGATAAAATACCAGCTTAATCACTCGAGAAACATTGTAGCGGATCCATATCCTCACCATTGACAGTAAGCATTGAACTTAGCAATTTCCTTAAGCGATGAGAGTACGACGGGGTTCACAGAAATCATTGCAAATCAGTCTCGCCGAACATTCACAGGTTTATGAAGGTTAATGGGGAACGTGTACAAGACGTTCACGCCAAAAGGACAACGAGATCTTTGAATCCTCGACTTCTCCCGCTATCGTTTCCACCACTTCTGGAGTCTTTTATAAAATACTCTCCAGGACTGAAACAAATAACACCATATTCAGTATCGCGCGCGCGCGAGCGCAACGTTTATTACGACACACAAACACTTCAGTCTTCAGAACAAATTCCGGTTTTCGGTTCTGGCTGGAGTTTCGGCTGTCAACATAGCAAATGGTTTTTGTAACTTGCTGGTTAGCATTCATTCCTGTTAGCAATATTATTAGACGATTTACTACGAATCGTTGCGATGAAAGGTAAGGGTAATTAATAAAGATAATGCTTTTTTAATGTCGAAAGAGAAAAAAGAAACTATTTGAACTCCGTGAGCTGATTTTTCCAATGACGGCGCCTTACTGTAAAAAGTTTTGCAATTTTAGTTTATTAGTTTGATCGCAATCAAGAAAAAGCAATTTTCAAGTTTTTTTAGCAGTATTTAATACAGCGTTTTCAAAATATGGTAAGACCAGCCGTTATGAGTAAAAACAAAACGCGTGTTATCTGTACGTCCTATGGGCGGACCGTGTCCATGGCGACAGTGTAAACAAAAGGATTGCGCGTGGCGAAATGACGAAACGATTCGCATTTACTTTTTACCAATAACGGCTGACATTATTCTCTAGCAATACCCCTAGCGCACTGAAAAACTGCCTTGCACTTCACAACAGCAACAATAACAGTGGCCGTGTCCCCCATCGGGCTTTGTCTAAACCTTGTAATTGATTTTTTTTTCCAATTTCTTCATATTTCAGGGCTGCCGTTAATTTGGTATTGGAGTTTATGCTTGCCGGAGACTTGGAGAGTGTCTTTGGGTTGATCAAAAATATCTTCATCGAAATGCAAGCGAGGTAGGATGAATATTGAAAGTGTACACGTTTCAGTGGCCGTGCGGTCATCGAGTAATCAATTATATAATTGCATATCTACAGTTCACAGGCCCGTAAATAATACAAGCAGAGAGAAAAACTACGTTAATTGGCGTTTATTACAGGCTCCCAATGTGCGCAGATACCCTAATTAGCTCAATTTAAAACTTTTAGCCCTTCTGGCATGAGCGAAAAAACCGTATTTAAAACAAAGTTCACATAATTGTGATATTTTCATTCTTTGTAATTTTTAAGATGTTACATTAGAGAAATTATCTGTGGCTTGCAGTATATACATATGCAATACGTCGTCCATAGGTAAGATGATTTTTGGAGTTAAATAACCTCTTTCAAATGGGCATGAATATAGTGGGCATTCGAAGACTGTAAAAAGTTTAGAGACTCTATATGGATTAATTAGATATGTCATTTGGATCAGTTCAGATAATTTTGTCAAGTCAGTCATTTTGCTATTTTTCAGCTAAAATTGTCAAAGATGATATAGATTTCAATCATTTGTCGGCATTCCTCTCATGCTTTGAGTATACACTGATATTATTGGGGTACTAGAACTATCAAGACCCTTCAAAGGGATATTGTAACTGTTTCTATATCATTCATCTTATTACATCAGAGACTTAAAGCTTGCGAACGTCCTTATAGATGAGGAGGGACACCTCAAACTCGCTTTGGTCCGATTACATGTGGCCTGGAGAGAAGATCCAAGAAGATTGGGAAAGCGGGACACCTTTCGTATCTTTCGCCTAGGTTTTACATACTTCAGGCGCGATATATGAAGGTATCCCGCTTTAAAAATCTCAAGCCTCTAAAATGACAAATTATTATTATACTAAAATTATATGAAATTTTAGCGACGAGAAAAACATGCATAAATTAGTAGAATGAAAAGCGTTCTTTGATACCTATGGAATTAAGAGTGCCGATTTGAAAAATTAACTTTTGTTCAAGAGTTTTGCGGCTTTCCGAGCTACCTAAATGTAAGGAAAGGCCGCAGATTGCCATATGTTGCTTAGAATGATTAGGTAAATTAAAATGTCTAGCGACTGGTTTTGATGCGTACTTGTCATTCCTGGCTACGTCGCGAAGTTGTTCTCGGAATCGGTCACCTAGTCGTTGTCCTGTTTTGCCAATATATATCTTTTTGCAATAAGTGCAAGTTATGCAATAGATGACGAGGTGCACGTGAAGTGATCAGTGATCTTAATGGATCACTTAGGTCCCGATATTTTGTTGGCGTTGTGAATGAAAGGACAAGTTTTACATCGTGCGCGAGCGCATTTAAAAGTGCCGGATTGGTCATTAGTTTGGCCGGAATGAACTTCTGACCAAAAAATTGCCTATGTTTTTGCCGCGTCAAAACCAGTCGCTAGACATTTTAATTTACCTAATCATTCTAAGCAACATATGGCAATCTGCGGCCTTTCCTTACA
>OMLO01003503.1_pt1 | contig 12940 bp, 12 predicted proteins | sample 1674811 | NCBI WGS metagenome assembly OMLO01 (sample SAMN06265003, study PRJEB25207) | coral metagenome | isolation source: Coral host | place: Mexico:La Bocana,Puerto Morelos, Mexico | collected 2008-11-13
CCTTCCGTGAACAACGAGTTGGTGGCTCTGGCATTGTTTTGTGGAAACACACTACTCAAGGTCTTACTCTCCTGGACACCATGGCTGTCCCTCTTTTTCCCTGTCCTGATGCTGCCTACGTGAAGCAGTAGGCGCTGCCCACGCCGTTCTTATGGCTGCGCGACACTTTCCACATCACAGCCCATCTCGTATCATCATTAAAGGTGACAACCGTCCTATCATTGACTTCATGAATTCGGTGGGTAAACTTCGACGTACTGACCTTCAAAAACTCCTCACTGAAGCACAGCATGCACTTGCTTTTTCTCTTCCCCCCATTCTCTGGAGTTATACTCCGAGGGAATTTAATAAATGTGCGGATTTTCTTGCAGGCATCGCTCGCGATTTCGCAAAACAATCCCTCACTCCTGAATTGTTGCCTTACTCCCTCTCTCCTTTTCCCTTCCCACTTCCTCCCTCCCTCTCCTCCCGCTACTCTCCTCCGGTTCCTCTTGCTCTTTCTCCCCCATCTTCTGCCTTTACCTTTCAAGAATCTCCTGACTTTCCCCATTCCTCTTTCGTCCAGCTTGCTCGCAAAGCTGTACACGTCCCTTCGCTCCAGCGCTACCTTAGAGCCCTCCAAAAGAGCCCCTCATCCCTCACCTCAATCTCTGTTCTTTATCGTCCCACAGCAGATGATCAGAGAGGGCGCCTCTACCCATTTGCAGTTGGAGCCTCTAAACTTTCTCGACATTACCGTGCCCTTTTATTTGGTCGCTCCCATGTTGAAATTGATATTACTGGCTCTCATTATCAGTTTTTCAACGATTTTCCCTCTCCCTCTTGGATATCTCTCTTCCCACTGTGGATCAAATACGGGCACTCCTTTCTGACGATATTGCTTCTAACTCGCGCCTCTTAGAACAACACCCCACTTCTCCCAAGGATTTGCCCACGATCCTGCTTAACTCCTCTCTTGAAGCGACCCTGCTATACTATCGTGGCAAAGGATATTGGCCTTCTCCTCAGGTTCGAGCCCTTCTCCTTCAAATCTCACAGACTAAACCCCGCTTGATCGCGGCTCTCAACCACTCCTTAGGGCCCCGTACATTGTCTTCTCTCACCTCAACAAACCTTTTTTTCCACACCATGGAACATCCGGAAACTCTATGGCTCAAGTCTTTCACTTCTCATCTTTTAGCTCATCACTCTACATCCAGCCTCATTTGGCTTCATGATGGCATTTGGTTGGCCCCGCCACCACCATCATCTGTAATTGCAGCCGCTAACCTACACGCCACTTCCGCGCTAAATTTGGGCGATCGTCCCTTACTTATTAAAATCCGTCCATGCACCTCTCTCTTTCAACATGCCTGGCAACTCTTCCAACTTCCGGGCCCTCCCCCTCCAGACCCTCCCCCTCGTCCCTCCATACCGCCTCCCACGCTCCATCCTCCATTATCAGAAATCGAAGCCCGTCGAGGGTTTCAGCGGATGATGCGCAACTCTATGAACCCACGGAGCCTTCGTCCCATTGCCTCTTCGGAAGTCATCCATTTGGATGATTAAACTCGATTGCCCTCTTTTTTGATGTTTCTGAATAGCCAATTAAAATCCAGTGGTTTTATCCCGTCGCTATTGCACTTGCGCACTGAGTACTGTGGCGCAGGACCTTTATACTTTGCTTTCTCTCTGTTGATTTTTGCGCGCCTCCCCTTTTGGGTTTTGGTTCAGGACGCGTGTACGCCGTTTTACAGCGACTATGGGTTTGCATCCTTTCTTATGACACCCGCGTCTTGCAGGCCTGTTCCGCTGTGTCTTTACGTCGGGTTTACTGTGCGTGTGGGGTCACCTTCATGCCTAGAGCTCGTTGTATGGTTCACGACGCTGTTCCCTCGCGTACTTAGTCCGGCGTCGTACCTATTTCTTCGTCGTACGTGTTCTTGTTGTATCCCTCGCCATATCTTTTAGTTGTATTTTAAACATTTTTGGTTTGGGTTGGCTCAACGCTTCACTGTCAAATTTTTGCGATTTATTATTTAGCTTTAGTGGCTGGATCCATGGTGATCACCTCTTCGTGGATTTTTGGCAGTTGTCATTTTTCCAACAATTTGTCAACTTCCAACAATGATTTGGCTTCAGTTCTGTGTTTTGTTAAATGCTCAACATTCATGTCTTGAGGGGTCTCTTGAGACACTGTCTAGGCATTGGTCAAGGTCTAGTTTCAAGATTGGTTTTTGCTTGGGGACACTTCTCATTCATATTTCGGCCCCGCAGTTTTACTTGTTCCAAGCTGGCTCAAAAACTAGCCGGGGCGGCCTACCTCCCCACTATTGCCTTTGTGGTCAGGGGTGACCCTCGTGGTCCTCCTTTTCTTTCTCTCTTGAGGTTTCTGTTGTCTATCAGACAGCGGTCCTCTCACTGTCTTGCCCTCGGGCTTTGCTCCTGCCTTTGGCAGGGGCACCTTTACACCTTTCACCTTTCTCCCATTACTTCATCTTTTTAATACCTCCTCCATTTCCTATCGGGCTCCCTGCCATTTAGGTCAGGCCCCCGATTGGCACTCTTTCACTACCTTCACTATCCGGCGTGCCCGGCTGTATTTGGAATTGTGGGCTTCCTGCCTTTTAGGTCAGCCCCCACCTTTCCATATCCTCTTACACTCTGTCCTACGGGCCCACTGCCTTTTAGGTCAGTCCCCTTAGTTCAGCTCCTCCTCGTCTAGCTATTGTCATTCTTCCCTGTACTGGTTTTGGGTGCCCTGCCATTTAGGTCAGTCCCCATTACCAGTCGGGGACCGTTCATTTTCCACCCGACATGGAGTTTGACTCTGATGATCCTGCCACCTGGCCTACTGATGCTGAAAGTTGGTATAAGGTCTCGTATTCAACGGTTACCGTCACCACTAGACAAGTTCCTTTTCCACCTGCGGAATACTACGCTATTTTTGGTAGCGTTTTCAATCGCGATGCCCATAATCTTTCACTCTACAACGCTAGCTCTGCTGATGTATCTGACCTTCTCGCATCTCTCCCTCAATGGGAATTTACTGGCGAGACCTCGGCTAACCCTGCCCGCACCTGGCGAGTTATTTGGCCGTATCACCCCGTCATCACCACGTTCTCCACCGGCAGTAAAGTCTACACCCACAGTGATAACTTTGCTGTACTCGACGACCTCTCTGAACACATTCAAGAGGAGCTCCCTGAAGTTCTTGATACCAATAGGGATTGTGTCATCTTTCACAAAACTTTGCCTCTTGCTATTTTCCACAGCAACCAAAACGTCCGGTGGAAGTTTGCCAACCACATCGACAGGCTCTTTCAAGAACGTCCGCTTCCTCAGTTTTTTCACCCCATACGGGCGGCCCAAAGAGGTCTCCCTGCTGTACCTGATACGGTCACTCGACGCATCACCACTGCCCTTGAACATGCCTACCAAGTAGCTCAGGGCAAGTCCCCACCAGTCAGTGACGCAATCTTAAAAAGGACTGCGGTCAAAGGATTCCCTATATCGCCTACTCTAAGCGTAAGCCGGCTGCCCCTGATCTAGACAACGATTTTCCTCCTATGCCAGCCTCTGCTGCCGCCGCTGCCAAAGCTCCTCCTAACATTCCTGCTGCCAAGGCACGCCTGCCGGCCGCGGCTATCGCTACACCATCTTCTCCGCCTCCTCCTTCCTATACGTCGGAGGAAGTCCCGCCGAATCAATCTCTGCCAGCAGGCAGCGGGGATGTCCCCATGTCCTCTGGGGCGGACGTCCCTGCCGCTGACATGGAAGTGGAGGCGGCTGATACTAACGAGGCTTCACCTTTTGGGGGCATTAAAATCCAGGCGTTACGCCCTACCATTCACCCTCCTCAACCACGATCCTCGAGAAGAAAATCGAAAGGCCTAGCTTCACTAGGCCGGCCCTCTTTCAGTTATTTGCTGAAGCCTTTCGTCCTCTTCCTTCTCTGTTTTCTCGCTTTGGCAATCTAACGACTAAATGGGGGCAGAGGTACTCTGGCTGGGAAATATTTACGTGGCTTTTCCCTTCCATGGAACCAAAGGCGCCTACTCCTCTCCCTACTCCGGCTGCTGCTACCTCCTCCACTCCAGATACGCCTTTTCAGGCTTTGGTTGACCGGTTTGTGGATTTAGAAAGCACCTTTGCGGATACCCGTAAATTGAGTCAGCCACAGATCGTTCCTGAACCTGTGGACTACCTCACTTTTCCGCCTGCTCCTTCTACCTCCCCGTTCAAACTACTTCCCTTGCTGGAGTTCCTCTCGGCACGGATTGCTCCCACTCTAGAGGACTTGCGTACGCATGATCTTTCTCCCTCGCCTTTTCTCACTCTGGTTGTAGGCTCCCCTGCCCATCCTTTGGCAGGCAGGGCCCTTCACTCGCACCTTGTTGGGTGCTATACAAACAGCGATACTCGTTACCACTTCACTCTCTTTGTTCCTGTTGGACCTGATCATTGCTTCTCCGTCCCGTTGGAATGGGCGCCTCTCCTCGTGGCCTTAAGGGCCACTATTTCTCTGTACCCTTCGCTCCCTTTTTTGGTATGCACGCCTGATTACACCCTCGGTACATTCGCTAGCGTTGATGATCTCAACGCTTGTTTTCCGCGTCCCGCCACCTTGCACGCATTTTCCTCTCCCTCAAGTTTGGCTCGCCCTGATATCCTTCTCCGCCTCCCTCCGGCAGCCAACTTCGCTGGCCAAGCATCCGATAATCGCCCCGACTTTGTCTCTCACACGCCCGCTGCGGCAATGGCCGCCCTCCTTGCCAAACGTACAGAACTTCATCAGCTCTTCCCTTCTTCGCGTGAGACCGTTGAGGCCGGTTCGGTCGATGCGGACCTTCACTTTGCCCTCTATTGTACGCCTTATTATGGCTACACCCCACAATCTGAAGCCGACTTCGTGGCCATGACTGTTACTCTAGCTGATTTCCTCGTCTATACTTGCTTCACTACCGACTGTGCACCTAATGCTGCTCTCTCGAACCTTTCTGTCCGGCCTGGGGACTTGCTTACCATCCTCAGCACAATACATTCTACGTTTTTATCCGTTTCCCCTGGGGATGGCATTTTCATCCTTCCGCTTACCACTTCCAAAGCTGCCCTAAGGCCTTTTCCGGTCGCCTGGCTCTAATGTGTCACTGAGGATGATTGCCCTCCTCCTCCGTTCTTTGTCCCATTGGCTGCTGCCCTGGGACCCGGCACTGACCTTTACGTCTCTGGTATTTTCCAACAAGCTTGGGCTCTCGGGCCTCATGCCTGCGCCCACTTCAACTCTTCCCAACTTCCCCTGCCGTTCTTTCGCCGTACTAATGAACTGCAAACCCATGCCACTACCCGTGTGCACGGAACGGAATTTGGGGGATATGGGGCCAAACAGTATCACTTCGTGTACTCCCCCGACACTCATGACAAAGTCTCGTTCGCCAACCTCCCTCTCACACCTGCGGCGCTTCCTGAGACATTTCTCGACGACCTTCTAGCGTTGGAAAAATGGCCCCCGGCCACCAATCTCCTTGCGCCACCTAATAACACGGTTAGCTGGCCTGAAAACTCCTCCCTCCGTATCTGGTTTCCCGATGTTGATTCCAACAAGTCCCCTCAGCACGGTGTTACCGTGTGTTGTGGCCGTGCCGGGGATACCCGTGCCCGGTCTCACGGCCCTACTATGGGCTACCGGGATCTCCACCAGGAGTCCGCCGACGGACAAGGAGCCGTATGGAACTCTTTCTTTTCTCATGTTCCCCAGTATAGTCTCTCGCTTCGGCCTTTTATTGTACCATGGATCATTGGGTTGGGTACACTGCCGGCGCCATTCCTCGTTCCACCATCGAGCCTATTCTCGCCGCCTATAAAGTACTATCTTCGAAACACCACGCTGGGCTTCATGCCTGGCGTTTGCCCCCTCACACGCTTGCGTACAACCTATATACCCTGGTTTTCTCTATGTACGCCCTTGATTCTTTGCTCCTGGAAGGCTTTGGTGCGGGGGCTTATAGTGCCGCCGTCGCGGCCCTGATGGCCTATCGCCCTCTCCCAGCAGTAGAATACAGCGCTTTCGACTGCGTCCTCACCTGCTTGGGTGGGGTGGCCATGCCTCCTAAGATCTTTCAAGACCTTCTTCACCCCTACTACAACGTCCACTCCCAGCAGCTTAGTCAGTCCTCTGATTCCATGGACAGAGGCGAACTCCCTAAAGAGCCCAGCTTCACCCACTCCCTCCGCATCGTGCAACACCTCCATGATCGCATCTCCCCTTGGACTCTCAACGAAATCCTCCTGAACTATCTCTACAATCGTGGAGTTGCCGTCCTGACCTTGCATGATGGCGTTGATGAGAAACGTGCCTCTGCTGAACATCACAACAAATTACCGTTTAAACCTTGGTCCCATTTTGGCGATTACCGGCACGATTATGAAAAAGTTGTTCCCACTCTCAAGTACTTCTCGGCTGCTACTTTTTTCGCTAGCTTTCTTCTCCCCATGACATACGAGCAACTTGAGGCCCGTGAAGGCGCCCTCGGTGCCACATACTGTCCTGACCTACTCGATCTCCTTCTCGGGCTCTTTTCCTACATGGGTATCGTCCCTCCTTTGCATTTTGGTGCCTCCTCTGACGTGCTCACCCCGGTTCTCCTTCGTGGGTGCCACAGAGCCCCTAACGGGGATATTTTTCCCATGCTCCACAGCTGCATGGACGTTCATGAAAGTCCGGAAGCGTTTTACTCCCGCACTTTCCTTCAACACCTTCGTATACCTGCCCTTAAAAACATGGGCTTCTTTCCCGAGGACGTCCACGCCCTCGAAGACTGTTTCCGACAGGCTCTTATGAACCTGCCTTTACCTCAGGCTTTGGATTTCCTTCACTCCCAGCTGCTTGGCAGTATGTGTATCTCCCCTCCCGTCCGCAGAGACAACAGTCTTCCTGCTCCTTTTGCAGCCCCTCCGCTTAAGCGGCATTTCCAGTGGCCCTCGGGCACCGCTGAACCTCCTCCCAGCCCTCCCTCCTTCCATGTTTGGATCACACGTAAGGTTGCACCTCACATGGCAGTAGTTGATCTTCGATGTGATGCCGTCCCGTGGGCATGTTTTCGTCGGTCTCCTACAGGGCAACATCAATTTGGTATCCATTCCGGCAATTTCATCCAATTTGTTTTTCCAGCCACTGATGACTTTCCTGCAGAGTGTGGCTTTTTCTCTTTCGCGCTCTACATCACTAAGGTTGCCCTTAAGGGCCGGGTAGTCCTCGAAAACCAGGACCAGGTCGGCGATCCTAGTGCTGCGCAAGTCACTCAACTTGTGGGCATCATATTGCCTTTCCTCTTGCATAACTCTATCCAGATATCCGGGGGTAAAGGCGTTGAGCCCGTCTCCCAGGCACTTTACCAGCTCCGTCTACCCTTACTTGACCGCCTTAACACTACGGCTGAAGTCTGCGTATTGCCACCTATTTCCCTTCCACTATCCTTTTTCGTACCAGTCTCCGCCTTTCCAGGTCTTTTTCAACACCTCGTCAGCGTCCCGTTCTATCGCCTCCCTAAGACTCTAGGTTGGCCATATTCCGATGCCCCTTTAAACGGTGCTCTTATTCCGGATCCTCCACTGACACGCTTGGACCTCTCCCCTCTACTCTCTTTACTTTGGGTTCTTCCCTTCTTCACTCCTCCATCAGTACGTCACAAGGTATCACACCATCTCCAAGGGGACTCCGGTTGCCATTACACCCTTGATGCCATTGTCCACATCCTTGCAGAAGGCATGCGTCCTGGCACTAAGCAACAGGACAGTGATATCGAAAAAACCTATGATTGGCCTCTTGATTGGGAGCTCCCGGAATTGACCTCTGATCTCTGTAGGGGCCTTTCCACGCACCACCCTGAAATTTTCCGACTCCTCACCTCCCTCGGTAAACGGTTCATTGCCAAGTTCCTCATTGCCCTGCTCGCCGCAGATGGCCACTTCCTCACTCTTCTTCTCTCCACGCTCTGGGGCCTTAGGGGGGGATTTACCACAATGTTTTGGGCGAGGAGCCGTGCGTACTGAGCGCGAGTGGTGTCAGGAGCATCCCCTAGGAGGTCGCAAATTGTATCTGCAGCAGTGAAAAAGTGGGAGGTTTGGCTCAGCCGTGAGAAGAGTTGGAATGCCTAGGATGGACGTGGCCACGGCGAGCATCATAGAGGCGCAATAAGTTTTGCCAGAGCCAAATATGCCCTGAAGGCAGAGGGCAGTCTCCACATCCATCGATTACGGCCAGGAAGATCGTGCCAACCTTTTCCAAGAAGGCTCCTCTCTCCGCTGTATCATCATCACCCAAGGGGGTTTACTACGCCAACTCTGTCACTCTTACTCCCATCTATCTACCTTCATCAAAAAGGTTCGCCTGGCTTTTAATGATGAATCTCAACAAGGAAGGAAGGCCGGGTTCACGGTGATCGGTGCCAATTTGCCCTGCAGTTGCCTGCAATGCCTCACGGGGGACCAAGAGCAAACGAAAGCTGGCACGGGTGGCGAAAAGCTTCAGGAAGCGTTGGTCGACCAATTGGCGCATAAAGCCATCGGTTTCCTGGGGGGCCCCAAACCCCACCTTCCGTCATCCATGCTCGTCTCCTTTTTCAAGGCTCTCCGCGACGCCAAGGTTACAGGTCTTCCAGCCGATCGTGACTCTCCCTTCGACGTCCTTCAGTTCCTTTGTGATTCCTCCCTCCCTATCTCTTGCCTCCCCACCACCGTTTGGGAAGCGGAAGGGATGGTACCAACAGCCGGGGTCACTCTTCACCTCATCCTTCCACACTCCCTCCGTTGTCCAGCAGACACCTACTTTACTCAAGTTGCTATGCATTATCCACACCTACAGTACGCCGATGGACAAACAGTGGCTTTTGGGCCCTGTCGACCTCCAAAATAACTCCTACCACTGTTCAGGGTACCGCCTTCTCCACTGGTCTCCTCGCTTGAACGCTGGGAGCAATAAACTCCCTCCAGACGATGTTTCCAATATCATCCGTGTGGCCGCTACTCTGTCTTACTATGTATCCCGACAGGTCCGCCGCAATCAAGAGAGCTCCAAGCTGCTCATCCTCACACCGCATAACGATACGGTTGACGATCTCCTTGACGCTATGGGCTCAAATCTCGACAGCCTCCCCCCATCTCTGTATGAATACTACCTTGTGATGATCTATCGAAGGCAAATTCTCCCTAACTCTCTCCAAGAATTTACCCGTACTGACCACTCAGGCAAACAATACACTCCTCTCATTGAAAACATTACCCACCGTGAGATCCACAACAAAATCAGCAATAACCCAACCCTCCATCAAAACTTAGAACGGATGGCTACCATTGACACCATCGTCCAGATCGCCCTTGATTTCCCCAAGGGTTTTTCTTCTTACTGTACAATCTCTAACACGGTCAAGGCCATCGGCATCGGTGGAGTTGCCTCTGTGTTCGTCTCCTGCAAAATTTCAGATTTTCTCACCAAAACTAAGGAAGCTCAAGCCCGCAACTTGGTCGCTCTCACCCGCAGCAAGGGCTTATGTCTCCTCTTACTTCCCAGCACGGACAAGTTCCCTGACTCCTCCCTCCACTTCCTCCGCACCCTCTGCGCCTTCCGTCATGGCATGTTCAGCATTGGTGCTTCCTCCATTGATTTGCCCAAACTCGGGGCCTTCATCACCCAGCCTGACGTCACACATGAAGGAACCTCCAGCATTTATACGGCAGATACTTGGCTAATCACCCATCAGATCTCCTGGTATGGCACGTGGCACTGCCTCCCACTTGCTCTTGCCATATCTTATGCTAAACACACTTTTTACTTCACCCTCTCCCTCCGGAACGGAGTGGTGCCTCCGAGCAATGCGCACCATTTGGAAGCTTCTGCTTTTGAATGGAAGGGTTCTCTCCCTAACCATCCTAGCGCCACCATCAGTTTTGCGCGTGATGGACTCGTTTTACAAGCTCAGTACCCTTTGGTCCTCTTCCCTTTTCCCGCCGGACGGGCACCTACTTCCATTCCATCCTCTAAGCCTACAGGGTACACCCTTAGGCCTGTACCCGGTACATACTTCTTTGCCAACGCTTCGTTCAACAAAGGGCATACTCATCCTCTCGGATCAGGCTTGCATGATCCTGATGACATTCCTCTCCCACCTCAGATGATCCGGTGGCCTCAGGACTCCCCCTCGGTCCTTCCGGTTGCCCTTGCCACCAATGCTCAACGGAATCCTGTTCCATCTTGGTTACCAGCGGACAGTAAAACCCTCTACCAGCAAGGCCTTGAAGCCCTCACGACTGAAGACGCCTTGCATAATGCCAATCCTCCACACTGGCTTCCAGCCTATTGCGCACATGCTCTCAACAATTTCTCTGAGGAACACTTATCCGTCCTGGCTACTCCAGACACTTTAGCCTCCTTCAATACCGAAGTCGTTGACCCTCTCCTCCGCGCTGACACCTCCAAGGCCCAGGAATATTTGGAGGGCCTTCTTTCTACTGCAGACGATGGCTATAAAACAGTCCTACGTCGCCGTCCTCTTCCGCTTACCGATGGTCCTCCTGATGATGACTATATTGTCAGTTTCAACATTGCCTCCCTCCGTAACGCACACCTTTATATCGACAACGTCTATCGTAAAATCGCAGAACTGGCAACGATGATTGCAGGCTCTGATATTCCCAAATCACCCCAGGGATGGGTGCGCTTGCAAACTCTCCAAAGTTACAATGGCCGTGACGTCCCTGGTAACTTCAATCCCACCACTCAAACCATAATCGCTACCAACAAGTTTACCGTCTTTTCCAAAAGCAACCTCCGGCCTATGTCAAAGGACGTTTTAGAAACCCTCCTCATCCTCGACTTTCAGGCCCTGGGGCGGGGCCGCCGTTTTCAATACGCCACTTACGGCCCTCCTGCACCTGAGGGTGGCCGCGCAATCAAAGAATATGCTGTCCGCCTCGCGCCAGACACCCAGGCCTCTGTCGGATCTGCCCCATCTACCAACCTCGCTCCTCCTCAGTATGGGGCTTATTTCTGCTCGAGTAGCATGCTTGAACCTCTTCAACGCTACGGCACTAATCCCAAATCCCGAAGCCGTGACGGCTTCGCTGTCAAACTCCACCCCTTAGCCTCATGTGATCAGCAGTCAATTGCTGACGTTCTATCACACTCTACCCTACGTGGGCCACAGGCTGATACCCTCCTCTTGGTTGACATCCCCAGTACAAGGGGCTCCCACACGTGGACCTTGACCACCAACGGCCTCCTTGGCACTCTTACCGCACCTATTCCTTCCTTTCATTTCCACTCTGCTTGGCAGCATTCTGACAAGCCCATGTGGATCAATCCTGAACGATATCGCTCCTCTTCCACTCCAACACAGCCAACTTACTTCTCCGCCCCTGCATCCACCGTACGGGAAGATATCCTAAATGTTCAAGCTGACGGGCGCCTTGCCGCACACCTCCGTGAAACGCCTGCACCTCATATTCTGGATGAGGAGGCAGAGCCAACTGAAGACATGACAGGAAACGAATTTACTTATTCACCAGAGACCAGTCTTGCCTTCCAAGAGCTGCTTAAACTTATTGACACCAATACAAAGCAGCTCCCTCACGTCTTATCTCCAACGCACTATGCAGCCTTGACGCAACTTCCCCTCACTTATCCTTGGGCACGCCTAGTGTTGGACCTCAAGGACCTTCTTGTCTCTTTTGACCGCCACCTGCTCACGTGCCTCATCGCCAATAACGTGCAGGGAAACGCCCCTCCTCATCCGGGTACCGTGCTCTCCAGTTTTCTCCAGCACCTTGCCCAGCTCATCCTACTTATCATCGCCCCTCATGACGCCGAGGACGCACCTCCTTTTCTCCACCACCCTGCAATTTACCACATTGAGTTCTGGCACGCGCACCTCAATTACGCTTGTACCAGATTCTCTACGTCTCAGGGCTCTGACCGTTTGTTGGGCAATCAAATGTGTCACTGGACTACGGGGACCTCTGAAACGTGTATGAAGGTTACTCACCTTGTGGTCTTTCTACCCCCGGCTCTAGGCGCGTATGTCCTCTCTCAACATCGTACAAAGGTGTCGTCCTCCCTTAGCACGGCTGAGGCCGCTCCCACGCAGGATGAACCACACACCCTCCGTATTAATCAAAGCTCACTTTTAACTCCTCCGGCTGTTATCCCCCAACAAGCTGAGCAACTCGCTAACGCTCGCCGTGCCGCTGCTCAAGGTAGCCTCTCTCCCTACACTATCCCTCTTCTCGCTGACGCGCAGACTCGTTCGAGTAAAAATCGTGTCACATGTGAGTCTCAAATTCACGCTGCCGGCGCCCTCTGCCGCGGGAGCCACTCGCCGCTTTTCCGCTGTTCCGCGCGGTTATGGTCCCAGCGGTGCAGAGGCACTGGAGGAAGCGGTGCGTTACGCAGGTCCCTTCAACTATCAGCATGAAGCTACTCCTTTCTAATTCTGACTTCCTCTCCCTGCCTGATCATGTCGAACAATACGCTCCAGTCCGGGCTAAAACTCTCGGGTTGTACATTCCAGATTCCATCAAACAATGGCTCCTCTCGGGCGCCTCTCGCATTCATGATCGCAGGGACCTCGACCTACCGGCAACCGCCAAATAGCTATCCCATCTGTCCTTACACGATATTTTGCAGCGAACTCACTGCTTATCAATTTGTTGACCTTCTTACTGCTCGGGATGCAGAGAAGGAAAAGAACTGGACGCCGCTGCCACCGCATGTCGCAGGATGAAACGTCCCAAGCATGAACCGTTCGCCCGTCTTCCACATTCCGGAGCCTCCAGGCACGATCACCAGTGCTCCGTTGGCCCTGCCCCTTTGGACCCCGCGTCTCCCGGACTGTGGAATTGTATAGTTGTACCTGGGGAGTTTTTACTCCGGGTTGTAGTGAGTTGATTTCTAGTCTTAGGACTTAGG
>OMLO01003504.1_pt1 | contig 12938 bp, 3 predicted proteins | sample 1674811 | NCBI WGS metagenome assembly OMLO01 (sample SAMN06265003, study PRJEB25207) | coral metagenome | isolation source: Coral host | place: Mexico:La Bocana,Puerto Morelos, Mexico | collected 2008-11-13
AACACAACGCAATGTCCCCGGCTAGGTCTCGAACCCGGACCGCTCGATCCGGAGTCGAGCGCACTAACCATGAGGCCTCACACAACAACATCTCCATAATTAAGGATAAAATTATCAACTCGAACAGTTCTTCATAAATTTGGAGTATGATTTAAGATTCTATGTTTGCCATATAAATGGACGAGTTGCCAATTATGTAAAGCATATCTAACCTGCTCTGGCGGTGTTGGGACTTCCTCCTAACCATCCCCTAGACAGGGCAAACGTCATCGCCGCACCCATTGAATACTCTAGTCCTACTCGGCCATTACACTTATTGGAGTGCTGGGCCGAGCCAGTGCAACAAGGTCCGCCACATCGTGGGCCATCTGGGGTCCTTATCTGCGCGAAGGGATGTACCAAGTAGGAATGTGGCAGGGGAGGGAGGCGGGGATTTGCTAAACCATTATTGCTGGTTGAAGTGAAGGTCAAAGATTCCCTCGCCACTGGTGCCGCTGTGGAGTTGTGAGGGCTTCCGTTTGGTGAGCACGAGGGGTTGGGTCCTGTGCCGTTGCAGGGACTGTGTCGACCAGATGATGTGGTCGCTTGATCCAGGTCGTCTAATCCAGCGCTGGTGTGGAACCGACTACTTCGGTTGACCACGCGACGGGAGGAGTGGGTACGAACTGTTATGGGACCTACAGGGAAAAAATAAACTTTCAGCCTTCGTGAAACTGTCGCGACAATTCTCTGATGTCTGATTGGTCAATAAGGATCGGAAACTTTCAGCGAGCTTTAACGAGGTCTTAGTATTGTGAGTGGCGGAAGTAATCTTAATGAATAAAAAGTATTGTAAGAAGTGTCAGTAAAGTGAAAAGTAGCTGCGTAACTATTGTAACCAGTGTGTGTCATAATCGTGAAAAAAGAAACGTTACTAATAAGAGCAACGACTACCACATAAGAAACCAATTTATTTTGTTTTGGCCAGTGAATGCAGGTTGCCTTGTTACGTACCCCCATACGGAGTGATAGGAAATACATGCACCGTGCCACGCACAGTGGAGACCGCAACCCATCGACTGTCAAACGAAAACGACATTCCATGAACCTGCAAATAAATTGCAAATGTTTTTTTTCTCTATTTTTAGGTGACCTATGGCAGTATAAGCCTTATTGCACTTGGACCTCTCTCTGTCACGCAGCACTAAGACCTCTTAGTCTCGTGCTATGTGACTACCCAACGATTAACATTTGTTAAACCTAACGTAAAACTGACCTGACCCCCTTAATGAACTCTAACACTAAAACTAACGTAACGTTATACTGAACGCTGCGAAAACATCAACATTTTGAAAATTCCCGGATCGGAGTGCGCACGTGGGGGATAGAGTCAGCGGCAAGACGCAACAATTCAGTTCAGACGACGGGGATCCAAAAAGAAATACCACGAGAAAGCACGGGCATTGTTAACACTTACATGCTAGACCAAAGATAAAACTTACAGTGGCAGTCGTGTCTCCTCTGTGGAGGGTGTACAGATGGTGAACAGCGCTTAACGAAGGGCATATAGGGTGTGGAAGAACATGATAGACGTGGAAATCGTTTCCAAGAATGTCAGCAGTCAACAGTAGAGACCCACTGAAAATGAAAAACACCGCGGGTGAGTGTTAAACTGAGGAACCACACTAAAGAACCACTCACAGCTAGCAACGTTTTGAAAATTTATTGTAACTATTACAAGGAAAAACCTGTATTTTTTAGTCTCTTTAATTTAATCAATGTCAAATACACACAAATTTTGTTGAGAAACTCTCGCTGAAATTCCTCAGTTTTGAGGCATAAGTATATTCCCTCACTTAGTACAGATATTTTATTTATTGACTAAACATATTCCATGCGAAACTACATGTTCACTTACACAAGTATAACCAATTTTCGTTTCCATCTTACAAGAATGTCCAAATTAAAAGGTTTGCCTGGACAAAGACATACCTGGGATCGAAGGACATACAAGATAGGGGCTGTCCAGCATGGGCAGGAAAATGGGCCACTATACCAGAGCCTTCATGATCATCTTCCTGCACACAGAACTGTGATCATAGAAAAACAAACTTTTACTACATGAAAGAAAAAGCTTGTCTTTTAAAGATAATAAAATTGCCTAAAATTAAATGATCTTAATCAATTCATTAATGCAATCTTATGGGGTTTAAGGGGTGTGTTTTACTTGGCTTGACTGGAATTTAGTGTTTTGAGGAGACTGACTAACACAGAATTATTTTATATCCTCATTAGTTGAAAACATTCAAGAGAGTAAAACCAATGAGAGTTTTTGTACAGTACCTCTCCATTGCCAATTTTCAGTGTGTCTATAATCGTGACAACTCCTGGTCTAATCACAGACTTCTTCTGAGGAAAAAATACACAATTTGTATTACTATTACACCTGTAAACTAATAATCTGTTAGTAGACAAAGTAAGTTACCCTCCCCCCCCCCCGCAAAAAAAAAAAAATTTTTAATATAATTTCACCTCTAAAAAAAAAACATTTTAAAAAAAAAAAAAAGTTCCCCCCCCCCCCCCCCCCGCAAAAACAACAACAACAGCAAAACCAGCTGTACTGCATAAGATGAAGGTTTTACAGCACAGTGCAAACCCTTATCTCCCAGGAATACGAACTTTATATACCATCTGCACAGAACCCACCTGGGTTGCATAATCATGTGTGACTTCTGTTCCTGTCCACCTCCCTACTGTCTCTCCTGCAAAAATAATTTAGAAGAGAGGCTACAGTGCAAGATTCTCAAAAAATTCAAATTGTAGCATACTATTACTGACTAGATTCTTGTAACATACTCAGATATTATTACTACCATCAAGACAGAAAATTTTCTCACCAAACATAGTCAGACCTCTGGTCAGTGTCTGAAAGTGAAATTTAAACAATATTTTATAAGTAACTGTTGATTTACACCATTTGAAATAATTTGTTTGGCCAGATGACTCTTCTTGGCCTTTAAGCAGGTTCAATAGCCTGGCAAGTGGATTGTGAGCATTTTGAAATAAGCTTTCTAAGCACAGGTCTTTCCCAATAGAGCAGTTTTCACTGTAATGTCAAAAGTAACTGGCATTTTCCTTTGGTTTTGCACTACTATGCTTTGTGACTGGTTGAATTATCTTATGCCACTTTGTTATCCAATCTGAAGTAAAACCAAAACTTTGAAAACCCACCACACCTCATTCTTACACTTTTCCTGTAATTTATGCAAGCCATACATACTTGATTTTAGTTTTGAATGGTTCACTAGTTCAATGGTTTTATTGGTTCATGTATGTGACATTGGACTTAAAGGTTTCTATAAGTTTTTTCCTAACTAAAAACATCTGTGATGTCTATGGAGACAGACTTGCTACTGTAACATAGAGGAAACAGTAAACATGTGACAGATGTCTGGACATACCTTAGCGGCATTGATGACTGTGGCTGTGTATGATTGAGAATTGTCCCCACATACTCCCCCACAGGACTGATGGTTAGGTACCAGCTGGCAATAAATACACAATATTTAAGTTATATGTTCATATTACTAGCTTGATACAGCAGAGGGAAAAGATTTAGACATCAAACTTCAAATGCAGTTAATGTCTGAGGGTTACCTTGCAATCTGCATATGCCAGCCATCTGGTTCCCAGTGCCAATGGATTGAGGTTAGGGCTAGGGCCTGGGTAACAACCTATGGATACGTAGACCAAGATTACTTAACGCTGTACCTATTACCTGATGGACTTTTGTACCAAAGCTTAATAAATAAAAACTAATTCATGTTATTCTTAAATTCCTCAGCAAAAAGTAGTATTTACAGTCCACTTAGTGCAAACATGACTAGGATCAAAGTGCAAAATTCATCCAAGTTTAAAGATTAATAATAATAATAATAATAGTAATAATAATAATTAACTTTGTTTAAGTGTCAAATGTATTTAGCACTCTTGCACCAATTGGGGATACTTTCCAAGCAAGAATTGGAATTTGGGAATGTTGGTCTTTGAGATGAGGGGAAAACTGGAAAAAACCTTTCAAAGCAGAGAAGAGAATCAACAACAAACTCAACCCACATATGATGCCGGGTCTGGGAATCAAACAAAAGACACATTGGTGGGAGGAGAGCTGCGTCATCGCTTCTGCCAAATAATGTAATAATCTTTTTCAGCTAAAAAAAGTACTCACTAGTGATGCAGAAACAGCTCTTAAAGGTACAAGCATCAAAAGCTGCTATCTTCTCTTGCAAGGCTATAACCATCAACCTAGAAGAACATAACAAAAATTACTGATCGCTCTTAATGATTTAACTTGCACAGAAGTACCTTTAGTACATTGTTCTACAATAATGCCTTTCCAGACATTGTGTTTGGCAAAAGGACAGTGGTATTGCCTATAATAGAATATCGTGTCATCCAAGGAAAGCAACTGCCAATTTATGGAAATCAGAATTCAACTTGAACACTTGTGAGCAGTCAGATCTCTCTGCTATATTATGCCAGAAAAACAAATTGCCAGTTACAGGAAATGTCTCCTAAAATGCTGCCTAATAATTACAGTTTATAACAGTTTGTAACTGGGTGCTTGTATATGTTACCTGAAATTCAAAGCATAAATCATAATTACCTTCTGTTACACAGCACATCATAAACTTCAGACTTAAAACCAATGGAATGAACCTGTTCACCAGTGCTGAGTGACCACAGATTGACTGTGGAGAATGGCAAAGACGGGCTGAGAAAACACAAGGACCAAAGATTATCAGAAAAGCCACCCAAAGCAAAACTGATCAACAATTCCAGTCACAGATGCTACATGCATTAAAGCTTGCCCTTGTGTTCACAGTTAACATATCAGTAAACACTCTGTTCAGTGTGGTCACTTACAGTACTATGTAAATACTATTAGTACTGATGTTGCCTAGTGAGGCACACAAGGTTGTCAACAAGGGCTATAGCCTGTAGCACCTGTTTCTGCTGAGCAAGCTTGATGTGGTTAAGGGTGAAATTGCATGAAGATGCAGGCCAGCCAGATTTCATTAACATTTTCAGTGGGAGGGCAATGAGTTTTCACAAGTGGACAAAACTCTTTTATGTAAATTTCGTTGTAGGAAAAACCTTCCAATAAATGGTCAAATCAGCCAAGCAAAATCGTCCTCACAGCTGGTCAATTTTCCTGGTGCCCAGCTCTTAATAAAAGCTCTGCGGTGATATAATTCACCCATAAAGTAACAAGTATGTTTACAACACAGTTGTGAAGATCAAGGCCACATGTGAATCAAATGTATTCACTATTCAGTAAATATTCTCCTGCTGTTGATCTCAATAATATTCTTGATCTTGTTCTATGCATAAAGGAGTGATTGTTCCAATGAAAGTGAATAACCTAACAGGATCTTTGAAGATCTTCTCAGATCTGCCAAACTTCCTTTAGGATACGAATCTTCCCTCCCACCAATACAGTGAAAATCTGCTTTCCATATATTTCAGTTTGTTTTATACCCAGGTTCACAAACAGTTTCAGATAGACTTGGAATATAATGTCATACAACCTGAGTAAAAGAAATAACTTGAAAAGGGAAGTTATTTTCCAAACTAGAAGGGTTGAACCCAAATTAGCTTCCTACAGTTACTGCTGCATAAACAAATAAATTAAAAAAAGACATTCCTGGATACAGTCTAAACAGGAAAATTCTTCCACTTCTGACCTTGCGGCATCACATACAGCAAAGAGAGGTCTCGCGTCTGCATGCTCATCCTTTGACTTTGCAGCTGAATATTAAAACAAACAAAATGAGACCAATTATTATAATTATCATAAATTGTATGATTAGTAACATGACTAGCTTATATGAGTGCAAGATAAAAGAAAGTGTCAACGGTATGTGTGGTTTATTAACCATGCATAAGGTGAAATGTTGAGATATTGAACTTAAGGTCTATAATGATATCACAAAACGAATGAGGTCAATATCCATCAAATTTTTCTGAATAAGCTCAATGAATAATTAACCACTTATGAATATGGCATAAAGAACACGGTGACCATTTTTCTCTTAAGTATCAAGGGACAGCTCTGAGTGGGCTGATCACAGCATAGGATTTGGGTCATCTTGGCCACTTCTGGAGCTAGCCATAATAATATTATAGTATATGTTATTTATCAGTATGGGAGGGGCAGACTGGCCTGATCAGTTCTTCCATGGGGCCTTAGGTATTTAACTCTTTGTTTGTAAAGCACACACCCAAATGTCTATGAATGGCTATCAATGCATTGTTAACTAGAGCAAGCACACGGTTTGCTGGACATTAATCTGGGATGCATGAGTTTAAAGTTTAATGGCAACTCAAGCACTAACAATATATTTCTGTCACTCTGGAGAGTAAAAGGATGATTTTTAGCCTGCATAGGTACCTTCCAGTGGGGTCTTGAGCAAGCGTACCAGTCTCACAGGCCCCTGACGAAGAGATAACACCTCTTGTGCTTCACCAGTTGACTGAAACAAAATCAGAGGATAATTCTGTGATATTAAACTGATATATTGATATCATCAATCCTACATAAAAATACATATATCTTGTTAGACATTTTGTTGTGTAGTATCGCTTAGTATTTTTACGAGTTGTGCCACAAAAGTGAATAGTGCTTTTTCCGCATGCTGATTGGCTAGCTCGGAGGTGATTACACATGTAGCCAAGTGCTATTCACCTCCAAGCAGCCAAAGAAAAACACTGGTCTGCTTGTTATTCAGCTTGTGTGGTATATACTAAAACAATTATTCACCTCAGTGTCGGTGAAAGTGGTGTATATTTACCTCACCACTTCGCGGATTGGTAAATATCCACCACTATTCACCTCCACTTCAGTGAAAAATTGTTAAATATTTGTACACGTTTTGGACATTATTTGTACTCTACGAAGTGCAGTTGGATAATAATGACTTTTATTAACATCTGTACTTAATAGCTGCTGACAGAATGAAGATGGTGTAGCTGATTGCAGATATGTTATTTGTATAATAAGTATTAGTTTTGTTCCCTAATTTTCTTTTCAGCAGCAACCACCAAGACGGCATTCATGAGCAGTCAGTACATAGTAGACAGTGAGTATGTCCAGAAGACTCTCTCTCTTTTCAAGACCAAACACAATTAGCCCTTTTCACTGTTAATGTTTCTCATTTGCATTACAATATGTAGCATGTACGTAAGGCAATTTTAGGCTCTTTTGTAGTTTCAGCCTGAAATTACTTCACTTCTATGTTGGAAGACATTGTGATGCAAATATTATATGTGTGATAAGAATCAACACAGTGTACTTGCAAACAGTTATAATCAAACAGCCAGGCCTACCATCACAATATATAATGCAAGTGAACAATGTGTTCATGGAAAATGTCATATTTTGTCCGTTAAAAGCAACTACTTAGAGACTTAGGAAAAAACAGCATAAACACATGAAAAATTACTCATGACAACTCTACTTAAAATTCCTTTTAGAACACAACATGAAGATGAAGTGTCCTTCATAAACATGAGTGAAGCAACAAAAAGGTTGAGTGACTGAACAGAGAACGGCAAATGTGCAAACCTTATAAACCATAGAGTCTGGTAGGTTTGTCAACCCCATTTTGCATTCAGTCTGTTACTTATTGACACATATATCTACATCTACATGTTTAAGTTAGCAAAAAAACTATCATTAGTTATCAAGCCAACTATAAAAATGTTAAACGATAAATTAAATCTAATAATAGTTAAAGAAATAGTAAAAAATTGTGGTAATACCAAAATGAAGTTAAAAATAAAGCTATGAAGCAACTAATCTCACAAATTGTTCCCCAGGTTGTTCCTCAAACTGTTTAAAGATTTACATCCAATATAGTTAACTGGAACACTTGCTCCAAGGCTCCTAGGTAATTTACACTTACTGGGATGGTCCACACATGAAATCCATTTATGTAACCAAGAATCAACACTAATGGTAATGCCACTCCAGATGAAATCTCGTCCTGGTGAAGTGCGCTGTCTGTATTGATACATAAATAAATCAGAAACACTGAGGTTAACTCATTACTCGTTAACTTAAAACTCCAAAACTATATATAAGTCTATAGACTGAGAGTATTACTATCACCATCCATCAGCATTTCGGGCATGCTGAGAGGGACCCCATACCATAATTATATTTTAGAATTTGTCATTGCCATATCATTTAATATATTAAAAGTGAACTTTCTAATGAAAATGAGCCAGGTCAGTATTTAATTTGTCTTTTTGTAAAAACAAGGGAGATACATATTTTGTTGTAGAATTGCCATGACAAATATCAAGTTGAACATAAACTTGTATATCAATATCAAATATAAATTCAATAAATTTGGAAATACTGTTGACTATAAAAATAGGCCAAAAAACAGAAAATATCAGTGTTATCTTGGTACCAATATTAAGTGAAGAATGCAATGGAAAAGATAATTTATACTGTCTTAAAGTAAAGATGTAAAATAAAATATATTAATTACGACATTTTCATGTGCAAAGCCACATACATTCTACTCAACTAGTTCAGTGAACATAAAATCAGTAGCTTTTAAACTCATCTGATCAAGCACACTAACTCATTCGGTGGGCCACTGTAATTGCTGTCCTAACATATATGTTGTAGTTAAAAATTAAATTCAGGTAAAAATTAAATTCCTTTGTCTCTTAACCCTATTTATTCATTGATTATGAATAATTAGGGTTAGAAGACAAAGGAAATTGAGAATCCAACTAGGTTAAAATTTTTTTTTACCTGAATTTAATTTTTAACTACAACATATACAACTGATTTATTTTTTTTTTAAAAAATGAAGTCAAAATTTCCAAAGGTGGCAATTAAAATCTTATGAACATTATGTCATTATTATATTATTTTTGACACTTCTCTTACCATTGATGTCTGCTTCCTCAAACTTCACCCACAACACTCTCTCTTTATCTTCCTGCTTCTGGCCCCCTGTCACAGCCTGAGAGTAAACAAATATATCGTTTTTTGAGTTATTAAAATTCTAATTTACGAAACATGCTAATGACTTAGTTATAATCAGTGGCATATCAAATCTTTCAAAGACAGCTATCAGAAGTACCAATTGAGATTAACAGTCTCAAAACAGAAAAATCCAGGTTATTTTCATGTATTTTCAAGATGACACATCAAGGTAAATATCTCAGCCTTTAACACTTGAGCTTGCCAGAGGTTTCATTAAGGTCCAAGCAATTGTCAAATTGACTGGCTGTGGTTACGAAGATTTCCTTGCCGGTTTGTCCATCTAGCAGACAGTGTTTCTAAAATGAAGTTCAATTCAAATAGTTTTGCCTGGCTGTGAAAACCAGTTGCCCTCATGTTGAAAAGATTAATGAAACCCCTGGCTTGCTGATTTTTTTTTTTTAAAAAAAAAGAGCTTCAAGGAGCTCTACAAGGACAGAAGTCATTCAGCTTGACAGAAAAGTTAAAACAGTTCAGAAGGTTGAAGGCTCTTAGTTTTTCTGTTGTTAAATATTAATTATATGCATAACATGCCATGATAAAAATCATGCAAACGATTTTTCCCTACAGCTGATACTATTTTAAGCCAATAACACTTTGACAGTCTAATTGATTTGTTGACTTAGAGATTCGATAAGTTAAAACTGACTCTATATTTTAAAAAAATCATAATTCACGTAATGCAGAAAAATTGTAAAAACAGGCAGGCATACATTCCATGGAAAAAATACCAAGAATTAGACAAATTATGTTAATTTCTAGACAGCAGAACATTTTGTTCATCTTTTGTCACGTACCTATAATCACGTTTAAGCTCTAGTTACCAGGAAGAAATGCTGTCGAAATTTTGCTTGTTTCAATGTTGAGATAACCGTGAATGTTATCAGTTATGACAAGATCTTACAAAAGTTATGTTGTCCCGTGGAATTAAGGAAAAAAGTTGCAAAATTAATGTTCCAGCTGTACATTAAATAATGTTTTCGCAAAACACACAACCTTAGGGTCTAATTCTAATATATTCCAGTAAAATCTCTGGCATCTTTAAGCTTATTAGTCCATGACAAACGTTTCTACCACCAAATCAAAACATGAACTTTCCTCACGTCTGCCCTAGCAAAACGACATTTACAGCAGTTGTTAATTTCAAGGCCCATTAAAAGGGAAAGTGTATATAACACAGAAAATTATTCACCACACCTAACAATAGTCACGTTCGTTTTTGCGCTGAATTTCGATTCGATTTCCCAACTGATGGGGTTGTTCACGTTGTTTATAAAATTTCTCGAGTTCAAAGACTTCAAACAACCTAAAATACCTTGCAAATTGAAAATGAAAAGACATAAAAGATAAAAATAGTGGCAATCGCTGTACACAGGATGACGTTATGGAAATACAAATTTTTTAGTTCGAACAAAAGAGGTTTACTTGCCTGCGGTACAACATCGTGTAGAAAGCTCACCACACTTTCCACGTAGGACTTGTCGCTGCAAAATAGCCAGATCAACATCAATAAAACACTGAAAGATACTTCAAGCAACAAACCAAGCCAAAACATTTCGTCAAATGGTTAAAAAACCTGATAGCTTGAGGTCGAACGACAAGCCCGCCACCGCGAGAAACTCGTCTTCCAACAGAGTCCACAGACATCGTTTAGAGCTACGAAAAGCTCTTCTGGATCTTCAGAATTGAAGATGAGTAAGCTGGGTAGCTTTTCAACTCTCTTTTTTTACGTTTCCATCGTCGTTTCTTCATATGTTCCTTTGAATATCCTTTTTGATGACCAAAACTCTGTTTTGGCGCTGCGTTACGTCAGAAAAAACATTGTTTATCTGCCTCGTTATCAAAGGCTTGGCGAGAGGCCTAGGCACTAGTACATTGAAATGCAATTAACAAATTTTCTGTTGGTTAGATTTTTTAAAATCTTCAAAAGAAAGTCCTTTTCTTCAGAAAATTCCCTGTGATAGAGAAAGACAAAGCATAACAAAGCGTGCTATCAAATTAAAACTATTTCCGGACTATTTAACTCTCATTCGTGCTATGTACATTGTACCCAGGGTCATCATGGTCACGGAATAATTAAAGCGATCTTGTCTGAGACAAAGCTGGCCAAAGCTTCACGCTTTAAGTGAAAACCTTAAACAATAAAACCATCGTACACAATAGCAAACGTTCATCACTCGACCAACATAAGACTTTGTAGTTCGTGTGGAATCGGCGGCGGAGGGGCCTTTTGCTTTTGTGACGTCAGAATAATCTACAGTTTATCTTCCCGGGTGAAAGTGGTTGGGCGCCATTTAGCATTTATGCATCATTCAGTTTCGTATATACTTAATACCTGGCTACCGTCAAAATAACCTGTACAAAGCAGAGTCAAAACAAACGAGAATTAATATACAATAGATTTTGTTTCGAACCCATTTGACCCGTGACAAAAGCCACTAAAATTCAACTATTATTTTGTTGGCTGTTTTAGCTTCTTGATCAATCAAGGAATCAAGTAAACAAATCATTAAACGGTCAGCTTATTCTAAGTGAAGGGCAGTTGGGGGTCGGCCGTGACGGCCTCGTGAGATACGCCCTTTGTGGCGTGAGGTGGGCCTTTAGAGTATCGCTAGCAGGGGGATTGCATGGATTTAGCTGCTCGAGATTTACTTAAATTTCAACCCATTAAAAGAATATTTTGCATGCCAGCATTTTTCCCACATCAACCGTTTTGCTTGACATTTTTTATCATAATCTACACCGCCTGTTCGATATTCTTTGGGTGGCTACATCGAAGGACTGCTTCGTGTCCTTCAAGGGAAGATAAAAATTCCTGTACTTCATGATTATCAATGAATGAATGAATGGCGATTGATTAAGTCTTGAAGGTCTGTATTAACATTATCCTTACGGATCTCACTACATCATACATTAACCGTTCCAGATCTGCCGTGATGAATTGAGTACCGTTGAAGCAGTCTCGTCACGTCTACTTTTCGAAATACTAGATAGATGATGATCGGTTCCTGACTAAACAGGTTCTTGAAGAAAACAGTTTGTGAGTTTAAGGATACCTTTGTGCATTGATTAAACATAGATTAAGCCTATTAGAGAGCGCCAAGCTATGCGACTCAAATTTGGGCGATCATCTCCCCCATGGCATACCAGGTGGTCGCGTTCGACTATGGACAGGTCAAGTTTATCGTTTCCATTCCGCTACATTGTTCTCGTATTTAAAGAGTATATTATAGACGCAATGCCGTTGCTCTGGCAAAAAGAAACCTAAGTGCGAAGAACTCAGAACCTGAAAGTGTAGGTTTCGCCGATTTTGGAATTTCGATGTGTTTTTTTCTCCTGTGCGTTTTTATTTTAACTCATTCCCAGGCTCTCACTCCTCTGCCCCCCTTGTCGCTGACTATCCCTAACTGGGACAAAAAAGCTTCCTGCACATTTAAACAAAAACGCTGAGTGAAAGTACTATTGAACCATTAATCGAATCTAGAACAAAATTCTCGATAGTGATTGGTTCTCCGCACACCAAATTTACTCGTGATCGCGTGAGAGTGTCTAATTACAGATACTGGACAGCTACAGGACCTATAGTCGCACGTCATTCACGTGCGTTTCAATGATTTCCTTTCTGAACTAATTCCTTACAGGTTTTAAAACTAATCTCACTTACGGGAAACAATGATTACTTATTTGTTCAAAAGAAATTCGCGTGATTACCTCCTGACTTGTACTTCTCTCCGTCGGAACCATTACTTTTCCTTCAATTTAAGAGAAAAATAATGAGTTTTGGCACGATTTGCTCTAAACATATATGAACTGCGGCAGTTCATATATGAATTATTTCATATAAACTTCACATCATTTCACTCCTCACGGGAAGATATGAACTCAATAAATT
>OMLO01003505.1_pt1 | contig 12938 bp, 9 predicted proteins | sample 1674811 | NCBI WGS metagenome assembly OMLO01 (sample SAMN06265003, study PRJEB25207) | coral metagenome | isolation source: Coral host | place: Mexico:La Bocana,Puerto Morelos, Mexico | collected 2008-11-13
CAGTTGTGTGGGCTTCTCTTACCAGCTCCGATGCAAATTCTGGCCTGTCAAAGCACAGTAAGACTGGAATTATTAGCGGCAAACATAACCTGATTAAGGAAGCCCTGTCGGCCATGGAGCCAACAGAATCAGTTGGTGCGATTGGTCCATGTTGTTCACGTTATATTGTGCTAGCGTGGTTAAGCGTGTATTATATGTCTTTCTAAATTTTAAGGTTAAGGATAATTGTTACGATTATAAGTCTACAATGTCTTCATAATATTTGTAGTCGCGTTTATGATAGGTTTAGATAACTTCCAGTAGGCAGCGTAAGACATTTTCGGTGGTGAACATTACGCCGACCGAACAGAAAACGTTCGAGCAAAATAAACCTGATCTAGGCAGGCTTGTTGTCTGTTGTTGTCGTTTTTGTTGTTGTTGATGTTGTAGTTTTCTCTCGTCACTGATAAGCAAAACAAACAAAAACGACGGAAGCAAAGGAAGCCGAGGTCTTCTCTCGAATATATTGTTATAAAAATCCACATTTTTACAGCACTTTGCAATTTAAACAGAGCCTTCAATCATATCAAAATCAAAAAAAGGGATTTGACTTTTGAACTTTTGGTATTTTGGAAAACTAGTTGCTAAGTAGTCGCTCACGAGAGGTGGTCGCAACCGGATATTCGACTGATCCTATTTCTCAACAAGTCAGAATTCTCGCGTTTTAAAACATTAGTACAAGCCAGAAAATGTTTTGCTGTGGCTGCGAAGAAAGCTACTCTCTCTGGGTAGGACAGTTCGGTTTTGGCTACCGCTCGTATTGAGGGCTCGGCTACCGTAGGCGATGTGACGTAATCTGACGTTTTTGAAAATCAAGAAATACAGGATAATGGCGGCTGTTTCAAAGATGGCGGCTGTTTAAAAAACATGGCCTAATAAACAGTGATTTGGCGTCGTCCTGTAATGGTACTTACCATAAAAGACACTTTTTAAGCAACAACAACAACAACAACCTTTTAAGCAACAGCAGTAATTGCTGTAATCTTTGTAGTCAGTAGAATTATCTTAGTTTTTAAAATTTTTAATTTTACTTTGTAGAATATCTTACTTAGTGCCCCCAATTAGTCTGTCTAGGCTAAATGCATTGACACTTAAATAAAGGTTTTACTTACTTACTTACTTACTTACTTACTTACTTACTTACTTACTTTTTAGATCATTACACAACCTCTTAGTTTCATTATCATTGCGTATGTATTCTTGAAGTCACGGAGGGGGCTAGCGGAATCCTCCCTATCTCTTTGAAGTAGAGGCTTTTTACAACGCACTTCTATTTAACCAAAGCGCTTTGTAACAATGCCACGAGTTACGTAAAGAGCAACTAGGGCAGCTCGTAGTGTTAGGGAAATGCCGCGAATTGTATTGCACCTGGCCTCGGTTTCAAATAGAGGCTTTATGGGATCTCTAATTTTTGTTGGGCGTTTGCACTAGCCCACCGAGGGCCCTCAGGAGATCGATGACAACATGTCCGATGCGTCAGGGCAAGCAATATTACAGCCCAAGCTTTTAATTTGGACCTCAAATAGGTCCGCCTCGCTTTTGGTCGTATAGATATGTTATATCAGGCCGATCCAGAGTTACAATTAATTGAATTAGAGTACGTAAAGGAATTGCGAGAATTCTATTTTACAACTGATGCTTACCCGTTGAATTCGAAAGCTTCTACAAACGTTCACCCCAACCCGAGGTGGCTGTTCCCTGTTCATTCTCTAATTACTTGGTGATTACTTTGCTCACTGATTGGTTTTTAGTGGGAACGATGCAACTTCCGTACGTAAATCTTACCTCTCCTTTTTTGCCGATGCATGTAGTAAAATTTGTTGTCTGTCGTTGTTGATGATGATGATAATGCTGTAGTTTGCTCTTGTTACTGATATGCATAACAACAAAGCAAGACGGAAGCAAAAGAAGCCAACGTCTTCCCTTGAATACATCATTTTCTATGAAGATCCACAGTCTTACACCAGTTTGCATTTTTAAATTAGTGTCTTAAGATCAAACCAAAGCAATCACAATGGCCAATTACAAAATAGGTAAAAACACACACGCAAAAAATGTGAACTTCAAGCGAATACACGTCACTTTCGCGCAGCTTACACAGGGAGAGAAATGCGTGTGACTAGGCTGTAATTGGCAAAAGTTTTACATCTGAATGGTTGACAAAGTAGCGCGGGTTTAGGTCTTTTTTTTTCAAGATTTATGTACCTTTTTTAGCAAATTAGTCTCGAAAGAAACCATGCATGCCCCAATTGGACGTTTATTTGCATGAAAATACAAGTTAACTATGCGAGCATAACTGTTTGTACATGGAAACAGACTTCCAGCACTATCATTTTTTTTTCGTAAACCGTGTCGAGCGATGAGACATAAACTGGAATCAATCTCTTAGCCCTATTCAGCGGTCCGGCCTATAAATAGGGATCACTTCGTCTCAGCCAAAGCAATTCGTAGCAAAGCCGCGGGCTACGACAACCAGGACAACTCGTAGTGTTAAAGAAATGTTTTGCACTTGACCTCGTTTTCAAACCGTGGCTTTATTAACTCTCTGATTTTGGCAAAGCGAACTGAAGAGAGACGTTATAACAACAAGGCCCTGAAGTGATGGATGACAACATGTTAAGAAAATGAGTGGAACGTGTCAAGGGGTTGACATATAAACAAAATGACAGCGATGTCAAACTTCTGCCATAATCCAGGGCCTGGTATAGGCTCGCCTCGCCTTTTATCGTGTAGATGTGCTACCAAAGAGAGGTCCAGTGTTAAACTAAGTGAATTAGAGCACGATACGGAATCAATCACGAGAATTCTTATTTTACAACTGATGTTTACATGTTCAAAGTTTGTACAAACAAACAATTTCAGGCCCATATTGTTGTAATGGAAATGACGTGAAAAGTTATTAATATAAGTTTCTACTTGGCAAAGTTGTCCGCCAAGCTGTCCACCAAAACCTCGCTCTGAACGTTCACCGCAAGCAGGCATGGCCGTTTCCTGTAAAGTCTATCAGTTTATGATCATGGGTATTTTAGTCGCACTTGTTTTATGCGAGGTCGATGCAACTTCGTACGCAAGTCTGTCCTCCTCTGATGGCTTCATCAAGCTGCAGTGGACTTACAGCAGTGGTAAATTGATATTCAAAATGAGTTGTAGAACTACAGGCTGGTGTGCTGTTGGATTTACGAGAACTCCCCATGGAAGAAATATGACATATTATGATATAGCGTTGGCTGGATACGTCGGTTCCATTGGATATATCGCTGTAAGTTGATCTAAACGTATTTTCATTAAAACGGTTTTTTTCAGCTTAAAAACGCTTATAAAGATGTAATTGATCATCGCAGTTATATACAAATTAAACTTAAAGCAGCTGTGAATTAGAACCTGACAAAAATTCAGGCTGGAACGGGATTCGAACCTATGACCTCTGCGATACCGGTGCAGTGCTTTGCCAATTGAGGTACTACAAGCCAACTGGGAGCTGGTCAGGTTGTGAATTTCAAAATTTTGGTTTGCATTGGTTTTCGTCGCTCCTTTGATTAGATGAAGAAGGGAACAAGTCAGGCTTGTTCAGGCGAGACTGACGTCCAAAACGTCATTTTCCCAGCATTTATCCAGACAGGCTGCGTTCTATTTTATGCATCTCTTCCGTGAGGAATTTACAGTTTGTGACATATTAAACGCAGTTCTTCAGTCAACGCAGGCAACAGATACCAACTGAATGAAGCATCACGTTCATACTTTCCAATTCGCTAAAATTCTGCGTGTTTCTTCTTATTTCCAGCCAGTTTGGTCAATCAGTTTCTTGGCACCAGTTTTAACATTAAAACTATTTGAAAATGTAATATGCCCACCTGCAACAAAGCATAGAGTAAAGGTCAAGAGGTTTTCTTAACGAAGACGCGGGTCCCATGATGTTAAAAGTAAAGTTATGCTTTTAGCGTTAAATTTCAAAAGAGGTGTTTACTTTTTATAACGCTTGACATTTTCCTGAAACTAAAAAAGAATAGGAACTGTTTCTCTAAAAGTCAACAAATGTCGCATTAAATTGGTCACGTTATGAGACTTGCTGCTATTCTTCAATAAATTTCTATTCTACAAGGTTCATTTTAATTCCTGGGTTTCAAAATTCCACCTGGTGAAAATCTCTTCGCATGTAAGTTAGTTTCAGTTACATGAAAATGAATGGACGAATTGAACCTTGCTAAGTTTCGTTTAGAAACACTGCAGAAAAGAGCAAATATATGTTTTCATTGAAGCTGAGGAATTATGATTCATCTTGAAACGTGATTCGATCAGAGCTTCATCATTTTGTTCTGAATGATATCTCGCAGCCCAAACTCTTTTATTGAATTAAATGCGATTTTTTAGAGTCCGTGGAACAATTGCTTTTTTTATTAACGTACAGACGAACAAAAAAAAATTGATTGGTCCCTCAAAATTAAAACTTGAACACACGACAAAATTATTTTTATATTACTTCCAATAACATATTTATAGTTTTTACCAAATGTTGTTTGGTTTTTGATTTCGCCAATAGGATTTCTGGAGCACTACCACCGAACAGCCACTAAGAGATCCCACGCAAGACTTCGAACTGATAAAGGCAAGTGAAAAAAGTGGAACAGTTACTGAGGTGGAGTTTGCCAGGAATGCACTTACTGAAGACACTGCTCATGATGTGCAGTTTATGGTAAGATTCAAACATGTGAAACCTTATTAGTTTTATCAATAAACGAGTAAACTTGATGAATTTGCAGGGGCACATCCTACTTAGAAGCTCGTCGTCCACTGTTTCCAAATCGAATTGGAATTCAAAAGTGTTGGTTTTTGTGGATGGAGGACAACTGGAAAACCCTCAGACCAGTATCAGAGCAGTATCACTGAATGAGTGAAATCAGAACTTGTCAGACGTTTCTAGTTATGTCTCTAGTTATGCTGCACTCAAAACACCAAACTTGTACTTTTAATTTGCAGAATGACACTGAAGTTACGATTGTATGGGCTTCTCATCACTCCAAAGATGAAAATGACGACCTCACAAAACACACTGCAAGAGGAATCTTTATTGGCAAACATAATCTGATCCAGGAGGCTATATCGGCCATGCTGCAGCCAACCATGACGATGGCTTCATCAGTTCAGTCAATGGATTCTGGAAATTCAACACTTGGACCTCCAAGATTCGCCCAAAGGCCTTTCGCGGGTACAGTCAGCGTCTTTTCCCCATCTGTTACATGTTGCACTGCTTTGTCTTTAAGCGTTTATTACCTCTCAAAGTAACAGTTGTCGCTATGTTTGCCAATGGGCTCCACCCTCCAAACGTCCAGCAGACGTGCAGTATGAATCATTTAATTTTCTTTTTTCTTTTGAGATGAGCCCAATTTACAAATGAAGTGCAACCGCGTTCCCAGGGTTTTTCATCTTCCCGCGGATGAGATGCACTGGGAACGACGGTGACTACTAGTATGCATATAAAGCTGCTCATAGTTCACGTTTGTAACGGATCTTAAAAAACCTAGAGCCATCGTAGCCTACACTCTTTTTTTTATAGCATATCGAGGCTAAAGTTTGCTAGACTTTACGAATATTTTAATAATAAACCTTTCTGCAAGGAATTATGTGCAGGCTGACTCCAAAATAACAACAAATATATTCGTCATACCGGCAATAGTCTATGAATATTTTCAGCCTAAAATCAGCAGAAAAATAAGAATATTAAGCCTCGGTGAGTAGCAATGTTCTTATTAAAAAAAGAGTGTCCATAACAAATTAACAGGACACCGCGGGATATAAGGAAACGAGAACACTTTAGCTAATTCAAGCACCGCTTCTTTTAGGTAGTATGACTAGTGTGAGAACTGAAATATCTGTGGAGCAATCGTTAAGTGTAGTTTCTTTCAGGAATTCTCAGTTAACAGTTTTCGCACCACTTTTATTCACTTTGACTTGATAATGACGTCCTGAGCAAACGTCGAACCGTTGATTTCAAATGATTTTATGTTTTTAAACTTTATCGCAATGTTTTAAAGGGAAATTGATAGTAAAGATAGTATTTTAACTTGTTTCCTCCTTCTTGACTAGCTTTAATGCTGAACAATGCATAACACAATTTCTAAAATAACGTTATCCAAGCCATACCATTCCCAATGATGAACTGTGTAAGTTATGGCGACGTACGGTAACACAAAATTTATTTTTCGCGAATTATTTGATGTCGTAGTCGTTCAATACAAAGGTTCAAAGACAGAACAACACGGTTTTCAAGACAAAAGATTAGTATAATGCTGCACGAGAAACAAAACCTCCAGTGAATCTTCCCGTGCCAATCAAAGTGGTACATGCGCGTTATCCAGGCACACGTGCCTTAATTTCCGATTATTTTCCAAATTTCCAGCGTCAATAATCAATAAAAGTAAACCTCGGACAAATCAAGGCATCTCTTTCATCGCTTCATAATCAAAAGCAACTGGAAACCAGTAGTAAAAGAATCAGGAAATTAAAACTCGCCATAACATCTCTATTAACTTTATTAATTGCCATTTTTATCAGTGTACTTAAATACAGTCCGTATGCTGAAAAGCCAAGTTAATTTGTTTTGATCTAAACAGATGGATGGATTCCATGAAAATATTACATCTACTCATTTATTGTAATGAAATAACACTCTATTTTCATTTGGCTAGGTCTTTCGACCGAAAACAATAGTAACAGGCGCCAGCGCCCGGTCTCCAAAAAATTTCATTGAAAATCGCATGGCAACTTTATATTCGCACTGTTTATAAATAAATCTACTTTTGAATAAGAATCTAATTCTTATTTGCAATACAATTTCCTGTCAACAATATTGTTGGAGTTTGGCATTCAATATACAATACAATTGTTAAACAAAGGTGTATTCCGGCGCGACTGCAATAACCAGAGCTAATTAGAGAACGAAAGCCCTCTGTCATCTTGTAAAATAAAAACAAAAATCTGACCTCAGCTGTTTGAGTTAATCTCATTTCATATTGGAATTAAGGAGTTTAATTCTCCTCCATTTTCTCTGAAAACAAACTCTTTTCAAGGGACAATATATGGCGGTTACCTTAGATTAATTTAATGTTTTTAGCAACTATGGTAAAGTAAATACATTTGTCCTTTTTAAAAATCTACTAAGAACATATATTCGGGTTCTACAATCCTTCATTTAAAAAGAGCCTTTGCCGCCTCCGGGCTGTTGTCAATGTCTCGTTTTTATTTCGCCTTTTTGTTGATGTTTTGAGCTAAAATTGCCGCTCGTTCTGCAATCGGTACAAATCCTTCTTCTTTCCTCCATTTTGTCAACCTTGCGGCAAACCAGTTCTGAAAATTACAATAAAAAGTCGTAAGGAAATCCTAATAAACGGCAACGATTTTTTTTTAAAAACCTTTCCGCCCATCTGCTTTATTAGACCTTACGCTGTGTAATTGAAAGAAATTATAAATTCAGCATGATAGATGCGTTACGAAAAATTCGTTAAGATAATTTGTGTTAGAAAAGAAAAAAATTGGAAATCATTGCGATATATGGGAATAAAAACGGAACCAGGTATCTTCATCATTGAGGATTTCACAAAATGTGTACGATTGCTCAAAATTCTCCTTCTGAAATAAAACATGTTCACTACAAGTAAGCTTAAATATATCGGTAAATGATTGCCAAACACAATATCCTAGCCGTCAGTTTGTTTACAAAAAGGTACTAAAATACTGTAAAATAGGTCGAAGCAAAACAACTTCAGAGTACATTTCCGATCAACAAAGCATATTTCAGAATTAAGATTTGAAATACTATTCTTGTTTTTTTCGCAATTGCAGAATTTTCGAGTATGATATTTGGTATTGAACAAAAAGTAAACAAAAATTCTCAAAGAAGTCTAGTCTAATTTATCACAAGAAAATTTAGTTGAATATTATAAAACAATCTGATTTGAAAGTTCAAATGCGACGCTTATGGCTTCGAGAGCGCAATTTCTTCAATATGTGATTTAAATATTCGAACTGTCGCCGTTTCTTTTCAGTTCTAAGAATATGAAAGGAGAAAAACAAAAAAATGTTTGAGTTTTACCTCGATTTCCTCTTGTGTCACTCCGATGTCTGCCGCCAGAAGAGACATAGTCAGTGAATCCGGATGTCTGCAGGATTTGAAAGCATCTTCAAGCGCTGTGGATTTTTCTTTGTCTTCGTCTATCTTCTTAAGAATATCGGCCATCGTGTGTTACTTTTCTTTAGTCGCGAAAAGCGTCGAAAACTTGCAAATCCAAAATTCGTGGCCCAACGCTTGGATTCTTCCTGTCTTCTTTGGATTTTGCGGTCAGCTGGGCTTAAGCGACATAGCTTTGGAATTAATATAATCGAATCGTCCTTGTGCAAATTTTTCATAGCAGGTGGATAATTGGGTCTCCTGATTGGCCGAGCCGGCATTCAATACTTCCCTGGGCAATACTCTGAGCAGCATCATATCATTATTTCATAGCGAGCCAACAAATAAATCAACTTATTCACACAAATTCTGGCGTCATTCTGGCAGCTGAAATGGACGGATTTATCTTACTTGATAACAACGAACACGAAAACTAGGTCAATTTCTTTTCTACAGGGAAACTTATATTCAGCAAGAGTAAATTGGAGAAAACGTTTGGTTGTGGCGTCTTTGTAACATCAAAGCCGCAGATATGAAATATTTAACAAGATTTGACACTTTGCCTCCATTTAGCTAACCATAGTATTTTGCATACGATCGAATCATTTAATCGAAATGACATGAAAAATTCGCTTCACAAAATTGTGAATAATCGTCAGTTGTTTCGACATCTTATATTAATTCTCGTGTTACAAGTTAACACCAATACCACCCGTTGTCGTTTCTGTTGACACTACGTTTCCGTGCGTTCAATTCTGTTTTTTCATAACACGAGGAAAGTTCGGTCGACATCGATTTAAATATGGTCAAAATTAATTTAATTCTTAAAATTGGCCATTTCATTTTCACCGTGTAAAGAAATATGTCTTCCATCCAATTAGACTTGGGAGTCTCTTAAGGTTAATTTTCAAAACATTCCAGTTTTGGATATTTTCTAAGAGCTTTCGTACTTTTTTGGATATCTTCCCCGCGCCTTCGTAACTGTATATAGTAACGAGAGCCTTTTTAAAGGTGAATTTAAATAAATGAATAAAGTTTATCGCATTTTAAGACAAAAACGAGCTGCCCTAATCGCTTGCGAGACCCACGCGTTTTCTCGGCAAGGATTAGTATTAAGCCGTGTAAGCCTTTTTGAAAGAGCTTTAACAACTAGCACGCGCGGTAACAGAACTTTAATAAGCTTTGTCATCACGACGTATCTCGGGTTAGAGTGCATGCTAAGTGGCGTTTTAATGAAACTCAAGAACTATCCAATATATATTTGCCCAAGCTAGCGTTTTTCTACCCTTTTGGTACAAAAAAGCGCGATACAGTGTTGAAACCATTTTCAATTAATAGAACACATCAAAGTAAGTCAAACACACTTCGCGGTCCGTCGACCCTGAATATCCCAGGACGTCAAGCTTCTCGTTTTGTCTCACGTTACCGATCTTAAAACACAGACCAGAATACAATGTCACTTTTATTGACAACGGTGAGTAAAATTGCACTATAACCTTAACTCTGATAAAATAATGTCCTATGTCCTCAATAACACCCTTTAGGGACACCAAACTAATATACAGACCGTTCACAAATCTCATAATCAAGGATGTGAAAGTACTTTTGTTGTGTACATATATGAAGCCAAAATGTCTGAACGCGACAAAGACCAAAGTAACGAATCTTATCCGTTTTCGCGCCAAGTTCTGTCTTTAAGTAAGCGCCACTGAACTGTAACTACTTCTCCTGAGCGTCATCTTCGATGAAGTCTTTGGCCTGTTCAGCGGTTATCGCGTCGATATGACTGACTTTGTTTCGGAATTTGACACCGTAAAACTTATCAGCGGACTCTAGCAGCTCGGGTCTGAATGTCGTGGTGATGAACTGAGCTTTTTCCGCCAATTTACGAAGCATTTCTAAACAAAAGAAGAAGAACGCCGTCAGTGGTCTCTAAATAAAGATCTGAACTGAAGAAGATTGAAGAGGAAAACGGCGCTTGATTAGTTAAAAAAATCCGTCCTGGTTTAATTTGTAACTCTTATTGGTAAAAGTTTGGTACATTTTCAACTCAGAAATAATTAGCGTTTCAAGATAATAAGATCAAACTAATCCCAACCTCTTCAGACTTCTCCAGCCGCAATTTATGTGATCTACCAACACGACCCTTTTAACCCCCTTTAAGAGGCAACAATGCACAAAATACTACCCCACCTTCCTGCGCCCAGCTTACCCCCCCCCCCCCCGCCAACCCCAATAGCACAACTCAGTTTCGCGCAAGAGTACCAATCTAGCACTGATGAATGAACGCATCTTTGCCTACCCGACAGTCACAAGCTCACAAACAAAATTCACAGCCAAACCGATCGCCCTTTCCTATGGGTCGCGAATGTGCAGGCGGATCGAACTCAAAGCAATCGTTTTCACGGCGCCGTTTTCAAATAGTACCATTCCCTATTCCCAGCCATTAACAATCCGAGATACTAAATTGAAGGATTATATACCAGCGACAGCTTTCCTGAATTGAGGATCCAAAGCTTGATCGATCTCATCAAATAAATAGAAAGGCGCCGGGTCACACTTCTGAATGGCGAATATCAAAGCAAGAGCAACTAAAGACTTTTGTCCTCCTGATAATTGGTTCATCTCACGAGTTTCAGCGGACTTTCCAGTAAACGAAACCTACAAACAAACAATGCATGGGCAGTCTGTTTGCACTAGGGCTTTTAAGCTAGCCGAACTATAATCTACGACTGTCTGGTCATACCAGAGTGGTAATGATCGTTCTAGAGATAACAGAGTTTTAAAACTAGTTAATCAGTAAAATATCGTAAGCAATTCACACTAGAGTGTCTAGCTAATGTAAAGGTTGTTTTAAGTATTTAATCTAGCTTACGTTGTATGAGTTTTTAAGTTACTTCATCAGTGGCATACAAACATGATGGCCCGTTTACATTAGAGTAATAAAGCTAGCTCAATAGTAGTATTTGACGACCTGTTCACACTAATGTTAAACCTGCTTAAGTTTATTTCTGAACCCGATGGGTATAGTTTAAGTTGTTTAAGTACCACAATTAAAAGTGTGCAGTGAACAAGGAGGAAAGCTCACATGATATTCAATATTAGTATAAATCAACCAACGCTCTACCAGGAATGCCGTTCTATCGTGGTTCTCTACTCGTTATGTACTCTGCTGTTCACAAAATGGCGGCCGGATCTTTGCATTCTTGAAGAACGTAGTTAATTTACTAGTCGAGAGTCGATTTTTACTGAAGAAATTTAGATTACTCGCTCTTGATTTCTATGGGTGATAGTTGACTCGGGCTGAGCCCTCAACTATCAAGCCATAGAAATTTCGAACTCATAATCTAAGTGAAAGATACCACTGTCGAGAAAAGCTGTCGAAATGGATTGTTTCTATTAACTACAAAATTTCAGAACGTGCTATAGACAGTGTACAAGGAGAACTCGCGACCTAGGCAAACGAAAAGTTACCTTGATACTTATTCCAGTGAACTGATCCACAAGAGGTACAGACCGCTGGGACTGCGACTGAGATGCCTCACTGTCGTCTTCCTCTTCCTAATTTCCCATTAATACGAGATAAAGGGAAGGAATCATTATTGATAATAACAATGATTGTGGCAGATGAAAGACTGTTCGATGCTCTGCAGCAATATGAAAAAAAACCATCTACAGGAAGTGATTGCATTTTTATCTACCCTCTATAAAAGGCACCTTGAGATCTCTGAACAACAAAAGGAACAAACAACGACGACGATGACAACAGCAACAACAACAACAAAACAGGAAAAACAAGAACCGTTTCTCGCTTACATCGCCTCAATAGTACATAGAAGGGTTTTGATTATTCGCTATCTCTTTATAACAAATTTCCTTCGACTTAAGTTTAACAAGAGCAGTTGATAAGTGACTCTTACCGCTTGTTCTAACGGATCTGTTTTCATTACCAAAGTGGCTTTCCCATGAGGAACGAGCTGCTTGAAAACCTCACTGAAGTTGTGAGACATCTGTTGACAGAATCAAGACATTCAACATCAGCAAGAAACAATTTATGTTCACATTGGATAAATGTGAGTACTTCTCTTTAGGTGGGTTTACACTAAGAAAGTATACGAGGATATGACAGTTTGCTGGGATAGTTGTCAAAAACTAAACTCCTATCTTAATGTTTTTTCAAAGTAGAACATAATTCTAGTACAACACAACAAAAGAATGTGCTGAAATTTTGCCATACAGCAAGTAACTCAAGAGATAATAAAATGCTACATGTATTTCGTGCACACGGCTAGTTTGCCAAAAAAAGCCTCAAATGAAGCGAGAAGGGGTTTTGCTTCAGTGTTAAGCAAAAGAGTCCATGTACTAAAGTGCAGCCTATCGTAGGAGTATCATCGGGCATTTTGCTATCATCGTGGTAACTTCGTGTTGTCGAATTGTCGTCGGGCTATCGTCTGCCGACTGTCCCATTTCCGTTTTGTTGAACTCAACTGATGAAAGTAAACTTGCGCGAGATTTCAACGAGAATTATACCGTTACTTTTAATGTTACACGATGCGAGTACAGCTTCAGGTAGTGATGTACGGTAATTTGTGCGAGTCAATTGTTGAGCTCAGAACAGTTGCGCTAAGATTACATGCGACCCATGATAGCTTGATGCTTCCTGTTTAAAAGTACCTGTTTAAAAGTGAACAGAATTGCCTCATGCTTTCGGAGTTCAAGGACATCCATCAGGTCTACT
>OMLO01003506.1_pt1 | contig 12935 bp, 8 predicted proteins | sample 1674811 | NCBI WGS metagenome assembly OMLO01 (sample SAMN06265003, study PRJEB25207) | coral metagenome | isolation source: Coral host | place: Mexico:La Bocana,Puerto Morelos, Mexico | collected 2008-11-13
TTTTAACCAAGAACTATACTGGCGCTAAAGACTGACCTTTGCACATAAATAATGCTAATAAACCAGGAACACCACGGCGGATTTACATGCTATTTATCAGGGAAGCTAACACGTGAAAATACATGTATGCGAAGTGTTCGCTTACCTGTCGCTTTTGTCGTTCGCTCAAGACTTCAGGACCTTCAGGAATGACAGTGTCTCTTGTCGGGATCGAGCCAACGATCAAGTCCCTTCTCTTCGCAAATCCCATTGACCAGGCCATGTCATTTTCAAAACAAGTTTTCTCGAAATGAGCTGAGCAAAGAGCGGCGTACTTGCTCACTGGTTCGCCGAAATCGGCACGGTGTTTTTGCACAAATTTGACCCATTGCGACCTCACTGACGGCTCTGTGGGAAATGTGTGCATAGATATACCTGGTGTGTAGCTGGTATTCTTGCAGCTTTCTTTGTTCGGCGCTCCAGCTACACAATATCGCCCTCCTGCTTTCACAGCCTTCTTTCTTTCAGCCATCTTTGTTGAATTCATCAAACCAGCTGACGTCACAGAGATATATCATGTGACAATTTGACCGCGCGATCATGGCGACAATTATGAAGGGAAATTAGCGCGTATTTTGAACGAAAAAAAAGTAGGTTCTGAGCGTTTACACCACCAAATAACTTTGAAACCCTCTTTCTTACTACATAAGCTCACAATTCCGGCCAAAAAAAAAATTGTGTCATATACACTTTAAGGAGTTGTGAAATTGAAGCCTTTATTTAAACAAGGTATACTGTTCAGCTTAAAGGCTGGTATCCATTGGGGGGCATGTATAGAATAACATCATGATACAAATTTATGTACACAGATTAAAACTTGATAACTTTACCTTAAAAAACTTAAAAACCAATTCGGTGACCTAGCATTTTTTTTCAATTTTCGAAAACTCCATCAAATTCTCTAGTCTAAAAAAAATCTATCTTGTATACCTCTAGTTATTTAGGAAAGAGCTGTTGTAAGTGGAAAAAATTCCACTAGATAATTTTCTTTTTAATTTTTTTTTACGATTGCGAACTAACGAATTGTTTTTGCATACAAAAAATCAGGGTAGGTCACCGAACTAACGTTCGACAAGGTTTATTTTTGTTCCATTTTTATTTCCGGTCACGCGTTTTGAGTAATCCCGAAGGCTTGAGGGCTCATCCTCGCGAAGAGAGATCATCCCTTGAACGACAACATTTCTGAAATTGGATTTCGCATCGTTTTATGAAGTTGTATTTGTAAACATTTCCAGGAGATAATCAATGCTTAAGATTCAGACTGTCCACCGTTACAACTGTTGAAATGTCGAAGTTCTTTGGTGGATGTCACTTTGCTTTTGGGGAAACTGTTTCATTGCGACACGTTTTAATGGTTGGCGTCAATGCTGGCCAATGTAGTCGACCGTTCAGGCAAAGGGTTTGAAGTGTGTTACAGGAAAGACCATTATCTGTCCCTTTCTGGATTATGAGCATAGAAAGCGACTTTTTGCGTCGGTCGGTCGAGTAGAGTTTTCAATTCCGTTATACGTCTAGATGGTATCTTCTCCGTTCGAAGGCGTAATTCGGCGATGCAAATTTGATGTGATAGAACAGTGTTTCGTTTACCCTGGTTCCAGAGGCGATTTATGGAGGGAGCGAGGAGCAAAGCGAGGGAGAGGAAAAAATCGCCTCTGGTAGAATCCGTTGGAAATATCACTTCCATGCTAAGCCCAAGTACAGAAATTGAACCTCGACGATAATTGGCTTACATCCTGGTAACGAGTATGTAAGCCAATCATCGTCGAGGTTCAATTTCTGTACTTGGGCTTAGCATGGAAGTGAGATTTCCAACAGATTCTACCAGAGGCGATTTTTCCTCTCCCTCGCTTCGCTCCTCACTCCCTCCATAAATCAGCTCTGGAACCAGGGTAATTGGAGTTATACATACCTTAACAACAACTTTTGCTGTTCATGTTGCTTGTGGTTAATTCCACTACTGTGTGCTTGTATCTAGTTGCACTCTCATTCGCTCAAAATTAGGTCATTTTTTATTTGCTTGTAGTCAGCACCATTCTAAGGCTGGCGTTGCCTCAAGATCAGTGAGTACTGTAACATGATAATTTTAAAGAACTTCTCGTCACAATATGTATGCATAATTTTTAGAGCTTAAAATTACTCTTTGTTGCAGCTAACCTTTTGCTTATGGGTGCCTTGGTAACTTTATTCAGGGTGTGACTTGGACTCTGAGCTGATTGACTCACTCAGCAGATTAACTTGTGCCAGTTGTCGCAGTGAACCCTTTTAAGAATTTTGTTGAGTTGAATCTCAAACAGTACTCTCTTACTTCGATGTCTTTGATTTCTATTTCGATGTCTTCAATTTCTAATTGAAATAATGACCTCATGTTGAAATAGGCCAATTTTTTAACAAATTTCAGTAGTTTGATCTTGAAAAGTTTGTAATTTTAATGACACATTATGTAAATAAAATGCTCTACTGATGAATTAAAGTAACTTTGGTGTGGATAAATTATGTGAGACTTTTGATGCTTCTGAAATATTATACCCCATTTGAAAAAAATACTTCAAATACCGATATGGATACTCACTTTTAGATCAGGAGTTCTAAAATCACTACCCTGTTTGTTGGATACCTGTATAATATAGGTATTGGTGAGGCAAGGATGCTTCTTTACTACAGTGAAAAAAGATTGAATTTGCCAGAGGTAATTCAAAATATATAATTTTTTTATAATCAATAAAACAACATCATGATGTCTCTTGGATGTAGAGGGTGCTTCCACCTTGAATATAAGCTACCAACCTTTACCAAGTACCCAGGGAGGTGAAGTTTATGGAAGTTTGGTTAGCATAGTACTGCTGAGGTATTCAAACGATGCCCTATTTATGACAGTACTCCTTATTTGAGATGCTGTTAAAAATGAACACTTACTGTGAAACCTGTTGTAGACTTAAGGGCTGGGTTGTTCAAAGGTGGGTTAAGGTAGCCCAGGGTTAGCACGAAATTTGAATTCAGATATGAAACCTTGAAAAGCAAATTCAGCTTATTTCTTTTTGTGTACAATTTCATGATTGAATGCTTTAAAAAGAATAGAGAAAATTATGCGAGAAAATGTTTTTGAACAAAAAGGAAAGAAACGCGGGTTAAAATTTAACCCCAGGTTAGTGCCAATCGGCCTTCGAACAACTGGGCCCTGATGATCAAATTTCAGATACCAGTTGAAGAATGTGTACCACGCAGACTATTGCCTCTCCCCTTCCCATTTTAGGTGCCCACTGGAAAAAGGTAAAGCCTTACAAGCATAACTGCCAGAGCTTATTCTGGTTTCAGTAGCATGAAGGAACTAGGAATATTGCTACTCTTCCTGGATGGGATGCAAGTCCATCACAGGTTATATTACTTCAGCATTTCATCAGGTTTCCCTGACAGTTAGCCAGTACTCATTTATACTCCTGAATGGAGAGAAGCACTGTGAGAGTTATGGTAAGTGTCTTGTCAAGAACACGACATGGAGACCAGCGAGTGCTTGAACCCAGACAATTCATTCTGGAGACCAATGTGATAACCACTGGGTCACACATGTACCCATAGTGTGCCCACAGTGGCATATTAAAACATATGAATAATGAAAATAGTTTTCCTCACTCATGAAGTGATTGTTAAGTTTCATTTTGCCATGCATCTGTTCAGTAATAGATCACAGATGATGTCAAATGGTGGTAAGAAAAAAGTGGCACACGAAGCGCAGCCGAGTGTGTCACTGATGTTCTTACCACATTTTGACGTCTTCTGTGATCTGTTACTGAACAGATGGACGACAACATGGGATATATTTGTTTTATGTCATAAGGAAAAAAATTTGTTGATGGCATCTATGCATCTGTACTCTGATAGATCATAAGCAACACCCAGTCATAGTGTGCAGGCGTAGAATTCACTTCGTGCACTGTACCAGACTCTGGAATTCCATTGACTAACCAGGGAACGTTAATGGTCTATCATGCATGGTTTTACAACTTTTTCTCCTTTTTGCGTAGCACAAATAAGTTACTTAGTAATCCAAGGAGAGTGTGATTTCTTTTTTTAATTTCTTTATCTGCAACTTGTACACAAAAAATTCTTACAACACAAATTATTGGCGAACTTAAAACACAGTTACACATACAGTGCTAATGCTTACGCTAGTTACAACATAACTAAATACAATTACTCTACTTAGATACAATCACTAACAAAACTAATGTCTTGTAACGTGGCTATACTTACAAGGGAACTCCTACACTACAAGTGATCTCTTATTTTCTTCGTGTCTAGGATTTCACTCATCCATAGGCCACTGGCACGACTGTAAATAGTATTCCACCCTGTATTAGGTGGACCCATACTAAACGAATGCAAACACTAAAATTGAGACATTATGTGTAACAAAACCTTCATTAAGCGGACACTTTGCTGCATTTTCTGATTGACCTCTCTTGGAATGTAAAAGAATTACCGTCCATTTTTAAAGCTTGTTTCAATCAAAACAATACGGCAAGTTGGCGATAAGGGGATCACTCAAGGTTTAGGCAGGACATAAATTCGCGAATTCCTCTTACCAATGTCTTTCCTAATCGTGAGACATTGAAATTTATAGCATGTTTCTCCTTTAATGATCTTTAATGCATGTTATCACATAAAGTAAAAAGTTTCATTTAGCGGTTTACCACAACAAAGAGTGCTGATCCCACAGACACCTATAGGGTTTAAGAGGCGCAAATTTGACAATTTGCTAGCGTGCGCCGCTTCTAGTGTGTTCACTTACATGTATCTGATACCACACCAAGATTTGACAATGGAAAGTCCAATTCTAACTCGATTAGTATCCTAGGCAGTTGTCCAAAACAACTTCATAAGGGAGGACGCCTGTAGAAACCTAGTTGACACCCAGCCCATATTTGCTAGCAGATTTAGAGTCCAACTCTAGTATGTGCTTTGCACAATTAAGTGTAACACGCCTCTAGTATAGTACTCAACTCTTCTAGACTAAGCCTGAACTTTATAACAATTCTTTGTCTACTCATGACGTGTTACAAAACATCATGTACAGCTAAAAGTTGATAAAAATACAGTAGTACATGTATTTTACGTCAGATGCATGTCGCATATTAAAAGTCACCCTATGTATGATCATTTCAAAATATACAGTGGAGTCCCGGTTTATTTCAAAACTTCAAGGTGCAAACTACAACCCTGGACTCAAGTGTTGGAAAAAATCCCCCATTTCTCCGCTTCAATGTTGCTTTAGAAATTGTTTTCATCGATTGCATTGATAATCCTAACATTGAACAGGGATGTAGGGAGATTTCCTGGGGGGGAGGGGGTTGTGAGTTATGGTCTTATCAAATTAATCAACAGTCATTTGAAATTATTCATAGAGAATTTACTTTAAAAAATATGTTAATGAACAAATCAAACCGTTGCAACCTGTGTTGAGCTCAGTACACTATTGTAAGGCAGTTATCTGTCATGGGTTAAATTTTTAGAACATGTTATTAAAAATTGACCTATTTCTAGAACAGGGTACATCATTTTGAATGCAAAAAAAACGGGGTCCAAATTTGGACTCCTGGCCAGTACATATACCTACCCAAACCATACCCAAGTACCCCCCCCCCCCGCCCCACCTCTCAACACAGTACATCCAGAGTTGTAGTCTACAAGCGAGAAAAGCCCAAGATAACGAAGCTAGGGTCAAGTTACACTCTTCGTTCCGTAAGTAGCTGAAATACTGGGCACAGGTTGGTTAATCTGATATAAAATATACCTGAAAGTGCCACATAAAGAAAAAAAAATATTGGCCTACAACAGAGTGGAAACAGAGCAATCAATGCCTGAAATTTAGATGCCTCATGATTAAAATTCAGATACTTTGCTGTTGTTGGAGTCGGTTTCAGATATTGAGGTTTAAATTCTGAAAAAAATTGTAGGAAAATTACCTCTGGGGGAAAAAAATGGGATATTTCACAAGGGGTACTGCAGCCCAAGGAACGCGGTATCAAAAGCAAGGTAACTGAACTCCACTGTGTAACTACCAAATACCCGGTTCAGATTAGCGCAATCCTAATTAAGAAATTAAGACATCTTTTTTTTTTCATAAAACATGATAATAGTTGGTCATTTCCCTAAAAGAGCTATATACTATTTTTCACAATGTAGTTATACAAGAAAATTGTTGCAAATTTGTTTGGCTTAAACTGTGTCAGTAGAAACAGGGTTTGGAAGGGTAATTCTCGTAGGATCCGGGATTTGACCAAACTGCGATGCGAGATACAGGAAAAAGCAAAATATATCGACGGGATTTGGGATTTGACTGCTCCTCTGGAAGCAGGATTCACCCAATTTTTTTTTTCTTTTATTGGAGTTTCATAAAAAAGGGAGCGGGAATGCAGGAACAGGACCCTGTTTCCAGAACCTGTAAAAAGAGTTGGAGAGGCACTCACTTCAACACAGATGGTTGCTTAGGTCATTAAGATTCTTCAGGCTTCGTTGAGCAGCATCATCAAACTTAACCTCATGACGTGCAGTAGTGTTGAATTCTGCTGTGTAATTCTTTGAATATACATCACCGTCAATAGAAAAGGACCTTTGGATGTAATGGCTTTCATCCTTACGCTTAAATTTTCCAATTGAAACAAAAATAATCTTTTTTACTTTGCACTTGATTAAGAGATTCCGAAGAGCTTCAAATGTATTACCATGAGTAAGGTAGTCATCGAACACGCATACAACCCTACCCTTCAGCTTTCCCTTATACTTGTCATTTACATATATAGACTGAAAATGCTTCAGGCAATAATCATCTCTCTGTCTATCATCTCTACTATCAAACCTCGATTTTTCTGTTGCTGTGTGTCTGATGAATATTGACTCAGACTTTCGCCCATACATCATGCATCGGACATGCTCTTTCAAGTCTACCATAATCTGTGATGGGTTTGTTGAAGAGGATGGGGTCACTGCCCAATCTTGTACCTCTTTAAAATCCTTGTCGTGGGCAATAGCTGTTGACGAAAGTGACGAAAAATACCAATGTTTTGATTTGATTAAATAAATTCAGAAAGCTTTATGAGCAATATGAGGATTGATTCATAACAAAGGCGCTAGGCCTCAAACAATATCTGAATATTGAAAAGTGCGATGGATAGTTGTATTGGCTGTAACAGGCAAGCCATTAACTCCTTTCTGATGAGATGATTGTTTGTTATCAAACAACTTTTCGAGGAAAATCGGTTAACTCTCTGCTGACTTGCTCAGCAGGAGGTGACAAGATTTACAGGGCGCTAAATGCAAGCATACAGCTGGTTCCCAGGGCAAATTAGAAACGACCGTTGGATAGGTGGATTTAGAACTCAGAACTATAATTAATCAAGAGAATATATGGAGAAACATTACGCTGGTATACCAGGTGCTACTTCTCCTAAACAAACATAGAGATTCCCCTATTCTATAAGTCAAAAAACCAGAAAAGAAAAATTTGCCAAAAATCCCACTACAGGTTGTAATTCAGAGGAATGACTTGAATTAAGGTGTCATGGTCAAAATAATGTTCAACTGATAAAATTAAACAAATAATGTCCTGACCTGCCATAAGGTAGCAGATTAAAGCTTGTTTAATAGCTGGGTTGTTGTTTCCATCTTTCAAGATGGCTTCAAAGGCCTCTGCCATGGCTCTCTCTTCGGGGGAGTCTGTATAAGTGTTTGAGAGACAAAGGGACACCACCTTAGTGGGTACCGGATCATCGAAAGTACACAAATAGTACCAGCTGGTCTGATTGACTATTATCTCAATAAGGGCCCTCATTTTCGTTGGCGTGGGTGCTGGTATGCCATATTTCGCGACTTTTTTTTCTGGAGCCACCCAGCCAGCAGCAATAAGAAACGACTTTGCGTGTGCTGCAAGATGCAAATCCCCATCCACCGCACCACAAATTATGACGGTTTCCCCACTACTTGAAGAGTCTTTGATGAACTCTTGAAGGTCTTTACCTCGACGTTTGAAGAAACTATGCATTCTAAAATAAAGACAAAAATTGATGACTTCTGTTGAATTCCGAGCAATAAAATCATTGCTCATAAAGGCAAGATGGCAATTTCACTTTAAACACACAAAAATGTAGAAGATATTAATCTGATTCATTCCCTTTCTGGAAAACTATAACATCAAACATGCTGTTTCTTGCAAGTGGCATTGGAAACAGGATAAAAGGCATATCTACAACACCTTTGCCTAGGAATAGACTACCCAATTCATAAATTCAGCACACGTCTATTACAAACGGACCCACCCTTAATTAGACTACAAGTAGTCGCTCTTTCGCTTAGTCTGTCGTGCGTGAACCGCATGAAATCCTGGGGCTGAGAAGCATGCTCCTCGCCCCCAGGATTTCACGCAGCCATTTTTTCTCGCAGTTTTCTTTCGTGTCACACACGACGGACTAAGCGAAAGAGGGACTACTTGTAGTCTATACCACCCTGTTTGAGACGATATGTCTTTACACATTTAATGTAACCCTGTTGAAGGGGCCAAGCCAAGCCTATGGTTTCGGAGAGACATATTGAATTTCAGCAAGAAGTACAACCAGGAGTATACCAAGAAGGAATGACGGCAGACGAGTTGGTAACGTTACGTTACCTATAGGCACATGTTACATATACGGGTGTGTTACGTATACGGGCGATTTCATAAATATCTTCTGTCACACATTTAACACTACTACAAGTCACGACGTGACAGTACTCGTGATCACTGAATATGTTCAAAGAAAATCTAGTGAACAGCACTCAGAAACAGTACTTGTCAACTTTCTCTATCTGTTTTTATTTTTTATCAAAGGGACCTTGTCACGGATTTGAGCACAATCGGAACAACAAATTCGGTGAAATATAAAAATACCGTACAATTCTGAAAATAAGCTGCGGTGCTTACATTTTTCAAAGGCCCTTTTTGAGGGGCTTATTTTTGGAGGGGCTTATATACAGAGGAAAATTTGCGTTTCAAAATCTGCTAGGTTTATACTTGGAAGGAAATTTATGCCAGTAATTTGCACAAAGTTTTTACTGAAACTTGTGTGATGTCTGCTACATGACCCGGACGTAGATCTTTTAAAACTCAGCCAAGAAAACTTAAAACACAACTGCAAATTACTATATTGAAAACGCAATACTCAGTTCAAAGGTAAGGTAACATCAACAATAACTGTTCACACAAAAAAAATGAATCTTAACAAAAAGTCCAGACTTGTCGCCAACAGTTTGGAATCTATGGCACTTCAACAGTATCAACAGCTTCCTCTGCATCAATCAGTTCAAAATTTTCCTCATCTGATGTGTCATTCTCGTCAGTGGAAGTGTCCACGTGGAATTCTTCATCTGCTTCTGGCATCACATACTCACTGATGCCCTCGAGGTGGACTAACGCATTCTCACTTCCATCAATATTGACACTAATGCCACATTTCTTGAATGAGCACTTCACCATTTCCCTGTTAGAACAAATGTGATCCCATGCATTTCCAACCCATCTTGTCAAGAGTACCCTTCGCTCTGACGCCGGTATCTTTCCTTCCGTGTACAAGGTGAGATTGTCATTGAGGTGTTTCTCAAACTGAGTCCTGACCGCATCTTTAAAGGGTCTGTTGACAGACACATCTAATGGCTGGACTTGACTAGTGCAGCCTGGAGGAACGTTTATTAGTAGTGTCTTCTTTCTCTGCAGGAGTTGTTTCACTTCTTCTGTCTGCTGAGCACGATGGACATCAGCGACTAAAATCTTAAGCTTAGTTCCCACTAGCAACATAAGGATCATAAGCATAATCATAATCCTAAACATAAACATAAACTTCTTATGTTTTAGTGGGAACGGTTTTCAACTGCACTCGCAAGCTTCTCCTCGAAGCTGGCCACCATCTTGAAATGAACTGAACTGAAAGTACCGGACCTCGAATTTCATTGGCCAAAACACAATGATCTAGTTGTGTCATTGTGTATCTGATTATGCCGTTATGACTTTCGCTTTCCCACTATAAAGAAAAGCAACATAGTCACAGACATGATCATAATCATAAGAAAATGGTCAATCATTTTCTTATGATTATGATTATGTTGATCATAAGGGCACTTATGATTATGTTTCTGGACGTTCCCACTAAGACATAAGCGACATAACCGCGTTATGTTTGAGCTTATGATTATGAATATGATCGTTATGTCGCTAGTGGGAACTAGGCTTTACCAGATGAATTAGCTCTTCGGGGATTCGTGAACAGATTTCCCCACTCACGTTCGACCCAAACTTTCATGACGTTTTCATCGCACCACGCCTTGGGCTGGAACATCACATTTACCCTGCTATCCCAACTTCTCTTTTCATTAGGTGAAATCCTCTTTCCTTGTCCACGAAAGATGATTGTAGGCCTCACCCGCGAGACTCTATCAGCGAAGTACTGTACATTGGCGTTTACTTAAATCTGATGAGGCGTTTGAGCGCCAGACCTTCTTTGCCTCAGTTGAACGAAAGGAAGCGGGGTCTGGTCCATGTTTGCAATATCACAATCTTCGTACTTTCCTCTTTTTCGCTTGCACAAGATCTTTGAATGGAACTTCGTTATTGTGTTCACAAACAAATTCACAAACCTCACAATTACAAAGAACAGACTGACATTTCTTGGCTTAGTTCAGCGGCTAGAAGTGCCCAAATTGATAGCTTGCTGACCGCATGGGACACCAGTGGCATTTGTTGTGGATATACGTTCGATTCCTCTGTCTTACCCGCTTTGACTCCCGTTCTCTTCCAGCAAAAGGGGAGCAACTACAGAATGCAGGGCCACTTTGGACTACCTGTTTTACATGTGTGAAAACCTTTTGAATAACGAAGCGGAACACAATAGGCACTATTGTGATTCAATAAGATGTAAATAAGTGGCCCTGTACGTATTCTGTAGTTTAGCCCAAGATTGCTTAATGGTAGGGAGTTTTGGCTCAATTTTCCTTAATTTTATTCAACCTTGAAATCACTGCTAAAAAATTCTCCATATTTTTCTGAACATTTTGCTGTTTAAATGATGGAAATAGGCCTAATAGAAGCAGAGTTATGAATTTTTAAACATTATTTTTATTTGCAATTTAATTAATGGCAATTCAAATACAAGAGCAAGTATGGTTCTCAGTAGTCTCCTCCCCAGCCGTTATTTGGGTCGTCACGCAACGCTTCTCCCCCACTAACGGCTGCTTAAACCCGAACCCCATTTGTTTCCCTTTGTTTAGAGTTCACGTGAAAATTACAGAATGCACCAATCACGCGTTGCCTATTGTTAGCTCTGAAACCAATCACGTATCAGTATGTCAGTTTCCCGCGTAAATTCATCGCCGCCTTCGCCAGATGTTGCAAGGTTTTAAAATCACTAAATGACCGGTAGTCTGATATTTTCCCCAAATTTTAAGGAATCGAAGGAATCCATCCAATTTAAACTATCATATGTCGACTGCCAAGCGATCCAGAAGAGCTGTATAGGTCACAGTTCAGGCGCTCGGTTTACGCTAGGCTCAGAGAGCGAGACCGTGGTTTGTGACACTGAATTTCTTTAGGTCGACTGCCGGTCACGGTATTCAAATCACTAAATGACCGGCAGTCCCATATTTTGCTCAAATTTAAGGAATAGTAGGAACCCATCCAATTCAAACTATTATATGTCGTGACCGGCAGTTGACCTAACAAAATTACAAACCATGAATTGGATGGGTTGCTTCGATTCCTTCCGGCTGCCGGTCATTTAGCCACAGCAACTCAGAAAACAGAGAACTGTTCGTCTGTAGGGAAAAGTGCTACCAGCGTTTGATAAAATTTAATCGGGCATCGGATAAGTTGAAGGAGCTAAAGAAAGAAATCGAAGAAGTCCCAAGGCAAGAGAAAATCTCAGGGTAAAACGCCTACTACATCCAGATGAGAATTCCGACAGACCCGCCAAAAATACATCAACTTATGACGGATTCAAAGTCCATGTTGGTTTCACTATCAGTAGCCAATAGAACACGAGTTGTAATTGGACAATTTAGTCTTGGCGCGACCGCCTCAGGAATATGTGAGGGATGTTGTGATTGGCTAATCCGCGGAAACAAATTTGGTTTGGGTTTAAGCAGCCGTTAGTGGGGGAGAAGCGTTGCGTGACGACCCAAATAACGGCTGCGGAGGAGACTAGTAGGTTCTCAGTGGCACCAGAATTAACATTCTGAATTACATTTTCAGCTATAACTTTGGAACGAAGCAAGCTATGGCCAGGAAACTTGGTCATCATGTAGAACTTTGACAGAGCTATCACCCTGTGTCAATCAAGTTGCCATGACAACCCTGATGACGTCACATCATAAATTAGTGCAAAAAATACTAATAAATAAGGTAAATTTTGATCAAAAAACAAAAAGTACTGTTCAAAAACAGACAACCTGACATTTTCTAACCCTTCCGAGGTCAACGAAGAATGATCAAAGTTTAAGGGTTCTGTTTCCATGACAACCACCTTATTTGATATAATTTATACAAGCAAAACAACGCTTATCAGTCAGACTCTTAAACAAAAGAATACCTATGTATAAGATTCCAATAATAGCTGCGAATTCAAGCCAAGCATAAACATGTCTTACACAATTTAGACCAAGTACTGAAAATTTCTGCTTCAGCGAGAAAATTGATAAATTAAATAAAGCCCGAGCAGAACCATAGCTCCTCGAGCACATTTCATTTTCTTTTCAAATAATTTGTATGTAAAAATGAAGCGTAAATCAGTTAATATCTAAAACACTGAACTTATTTCCAGCTATTTAGACAAAATTATGGCTCCCATCGTCAAAACTTTACCGTCATATATCAAAGACAGCCA
>OMLO01003507.1_pt1 | contig 12934 bp, 8 predicted proteins | sample 1674811 | NCBI WGS metagenome assembly OMLO01 (sample SAMN06265003, study PRJEB25207) | coral metagenome | isolation source: Coral host | place: Mexico:La Bocana,Puerto Morelos, Mexico | collected 2008-11-13
AAAAGCTATGGCTGGCCAATTGTCATGTTCGTTCGCTTCACATTTCAACAGTACTTGTAATTTTTCGGCAAGATTTCCAGGGAAGAATGAATCTTTTCCTTTGTTCTGTACCAAGGATATTAAATCTCACCTGCGACAACTGAAGGTTGCTCAAACATCTGTTAGTTTGGAAAAAGACCTCATTTTAGCTAGAGTAGGGTTGTTTGATCAGGAGGGAAACGATATGACAGTGTGTCCAAAGCATTGTGCTGCGCTAGGAATGTGGTGGATACCAAATCTCAAATGTTACCATCCTCTGCATGGCAATAAGCGACGAAAACCAGAAAAACAGCAAGCCTACAGATGTATAAAGATATAATGACGAAATGGAAAGTTTTTGTTCCAGTCGGTGCAGGTATGTTTTTGTTTTCTTTTTTTGGTGAAGCCAAAATGGACACCCGTGGTACTCCTTGTTTAGCCAAAAATGACACCGTACTTAAGCCTGCAATTAACAGTCAGTCATCGGACAATTGCCCGGAAATTTGAGGTTTTTACGGGTAAAAGCTTATAGCCTGGCCGGACACAGTTCCGCTAAACGAAAAATATTTTAACTGGAAATTTACAGCCAAATATGGAAAAAGTTATTTTATACTGTCAAACAATACTCTGCAAAAAATAGCTTTGTTATCACAGTTTCGTTTTTATTCCATTTCTGAGAAATAAGCTCATCTAGCGCAATGCGTCATCTCAAATGCCACGTCGAATTGCAAACACGATGCATCAGCACCACTATTCAAGCTACGTGTTAATTTACGCATTTTACGCGTTTCTTATCCTGTCATTGCCAAGTATTGGTGAGCGTGCCGGAATCAAAATCTTGCGGTACGACTTCAGCGACCCCCAAGCCGGCAAACATGTTTGGTATCTGCGTATAGCCACTCTTAAAAGTCAGAGTTGTAAACGAGGGCTGTTATGCCACTGTTGCAGAAATTCAAGGTTCTTTTCAAAGTATGACGAAACATAGAATGATTGGTATTCAAGCACTGAGCAATTTTTTGTTCGAGCCTGCTGGACTGAGAGCTTGGCACACCTTAAGAAGCATGGCACTCGACAATGACCCACAGGAATTAAAGAGCTTCAGCCATTTAGCCGACCATCTCAAGATGTCGGCATGTTTCGTGCAGTAGCAACTCAGGAGCAAGATGTCAGACAATTAGCGCCAACCGAGCTACAGATACGCCAGTCAGAAGAAGCAAAGTCAGCAACTCGATCGGTTGCTTCCTATTCCTGCCCAGAACAAGGCTGTGTAAAAATCTACAAAAACATCTCGGTCACCACTTAGTCAAGATAGAAAGAGAATCTGACTATGACAGCTTATAGCGCAATGGGCGGAAACCTGTAAAATTGTTACTGGAGATAATGTGCAAGGTGAAATTGGTGTTGCGCCGTCAGTGACAGAATCGCCTTCAGTATCAGCTGACAGTCCTTCTCTGGAGGAGGGTTGGCCACTGAAGAAAGCGAAGAAGTCTACCAGATTTTCTGAATGTGTTTGGTCTTTTTTTGCAGGATACATTCTTCCAAGGAGAAGAAACCGGTGTGCTGGTGTTGCATCTTAAATGAAGAGTCTAAGATCAGGAAATGAAAATAAATTGTTTAGAAACGAGGAATGGCTTTCAACACTTCAAGTTGCAAGATATTTCAGCAGGCTGTCAGCCCTTAATAAGAGAGGTGTCTTGAAGCGAAATGTAAGTGCCTCCCAAGAGGAGGAAGAGAACCTTGATTATGTCAGCGAAAAAGAAGCGATGGAGACAAGATTTCAAATAAGAAGAGAACTAGAACTTTAATTTAAAAAGTGCATTTTACGTATAACTGCGAAGTGATCTTCATATTATGAAGAACCACTAAAAAGCACTTTAGCCATGAGGTTAAAAGAGTAGTGTTTATAAGATTATCTGAAACAATATCTGGTGAGCAAGCTGGCAAAACAGTGGAAAGCTAAAAACCTTCTTTATGTGAGTACCATCACTATTAGCTACCATCTGTTGTCACATACCATAGCAATGTGAATTCAGTTGTTACTGGAATGAAAGGTGAAAAGAATCTACTTAGTAAAGCATTAACATTATCTACATAAAAATACATATGAGAGGCCGGCTCCGGTTCTGCAACGAGGATATTTTTCAGTCAAGTTTTTAGTCTTGAGCAGCTCTTTTCCTACCTATTTAAAAGATGTTGTAAGAACTGAAAAATTTTGTAATCACCTAGATAGCATAAAGAGCCATAAAAGGCTGGCTCACTTACTGTTCGATGAAGTCCAACTTCACAAATCGATGCTGCCGTAGGACCACGTGCAGAGTTGATCATTAACGTCTACCAATACACTTCTGGAAATCTCAACTTCGGTTTTTTTTTTGCGCTGTGGCGTAAGTGTGAAAATATGGTTGAAAAAGACCAAAGCCCAACCGCTTCAAGGACTCGAAAACGATGGCGAAACTGTACCACCCTCTCGAAGCTTAACCGCTCGTCAAAAAACCAACTTCCTCGAGCTGATGCTGGGACAAATCGCCAATTACTGCCCTATTATTTCGTGTAGCACGCTGGTAAAAAACTCAACCTCTCTTGAGTTCATCTGGCAAGCTATTCGTCAACACTTTGGATTCCAGGTCACCGGCGCACAACTTTTCGACTTTTCTGACATACACCTTGCGGCAGATGAGCACCCTGAGGACCTGTACCAACGCCTCATGGCCTTTGTGGAGGATTCCTTGCTGCATGCAAATGGCTTAACCCACCATGGTGAACTTGTTTCAGAGGATGAGGAACTTACTCCCACTCTTGAAAACTTCGTCATCCTTGCCTGGCTACGACTCATTCACCCCAGCCTTCCTCGATTGGTCAAGCAGCGCTACGGCACGGAGTTGAGATCTCGCACCCTCGCCTCAATTAAGCCAGAAACACAAGCCCTTACCTCTCTTCTTGAGGAAATCCACACCTCCGATGACGCTAGGATCCTGCGTGCAGTGGTAGCTGACGATTTTCATCGCCCTCATCCGGGTGGCAGGAGTGACTCTAAGTTCCGCACCAGACAACCTCGTCAGGACAAGGTCTGCCCCTTATGCAAACAAGCCAGTCGCTCTAACACAAACCACTTCCTCAGTCAGTGTACCTTCCTCCCTGACAATGACAGGCGCTTCATGGTAAAAGCAAGACAGATCGTTGGCATCCTCGACAATGAAACAGACACTGACTGCGACCTCAACCCTGATCCTCCGGTTCCTGATCCCACTTTGCCCACCCCAGATGTCGTAGCCTACCATGTACAGACCCGTCACTCTTCTTATATGGATGTCTTTCATGCTCACCGTGTTGTCCGCGTCACCATTGACAGTGGCGCCACTGGAAATATGATCCGTCACCCTACCGCAAAACACCTCGGATGTCCTGTAATATCAAGTGCCCAGACCGTCCAGCAGGCTGATAGCTCTTCTCAACTTTAGGTGGTGGGTGAGATACGAACAACCTTCACCCACGACAACACAGACTTAATGTTCGAAGGTCTTGTCGTAGAGGATCTTGATGTTCGAAGTACCCGCCAGGACCCCCTTTATGGAGGCAAATGATGTTGCTGTGCGTCCCGCTAAGAGAGAGGTGCTCCTCGGCAATGCGTCTGTCTACACGTATGGGTCCAAGTCTCCACCCAGCCCCATCCCAACTGTTCGTAGAGCTTTTGTTCTCCGTGCTCCTACTTCTTCCAAGACTGTTTGGCCCGTAGAATTCTTGGAAGTACAGCTGCCAGACGATGCTCCTCCTGATTCCGAGTATGCACTTGAGCCTCGTACTGATGCACCAAGTTCACATAAACTCAAGCCATCCCAGTTGTGGCCGCAGCCTAGTGTCGTTTCAAGTGTTGGGCGGGCCATACGCATACCAAACCTGTCAACCAAGCCTCGCACACTTAAGCGTCACGAACACTTCTGCCAGGTCACCCCTGTCTTTGAACCTAAAGAGGATCCATCTACAGGCCCGTCTCCTGCTAAGCGTCCGTTACCACCCTCTAATTCCAGTCACTCTGCATCCGTTCAGGTAGACCCAGACAGCATCCTACCTCAGGCCATCAGGGCCAATTTCCAATCCCTGCTTAGAGAGTACGACTCCATATTTGACCCCCAGTTCCCTGGTTACAATGAATCCACAGGCCCTTACCAAGCACAGGTCAACATGGGCCCTGTTGAGCCACCACAGCAGAAAGGTTGCCTCCCCCAATATGCACAAGATAAGCTCGTCAAGCTCCAAGAGAAGTTTGACCACCTAGAGCAACCTGGAGTCTTCCGTTGTCCCGAAGATGTTGGTATCACTGTAGAATACCTAAATCCTTCTTTCCTTGTAATGAAGCCCAATGGCGGCTCTCGTCTTGTCACTGGTTTCGCTGACATAGGCAGATACAGTAAGCCTCAACCATCTTTGCTGCCTGATGTTGACTCCACCCCACGACTCATCGCCCAGTAGTCACACATCATTGTCACCGACCTAACAAGTGCCTTTTATCAAATCCCTTTGGCCAAAGCGTCCATGAAGTACTGCGGCGTTGCCACTCCTTTTAAAGGAGTATGAGTCTACGTTTGTTCCGCTACGGGTATGCCCGGTTCGAAAACCGCCCTGGAAGAGGTTATGTCCCGCGTCCTAGGCCCCTTACTACAAGATGGATCCGTGGCCAAAATTGCGGATGATCTATACTGTGGTGGCAACACACCCCAAGAGCTATTATGCAACTGGAAGAAGGTCCTACAAGCCCTACACAAGTGTAACCTGCGTTTGTCTGCCCGCAAGACCATCAACAGTCCCAAGAGCACCACTATTCTTGGCTGGATCTGGACTGTTGGCTCTCTTTCCGCCAGTTCCCACAGCCTAAACACCCTCGCCACGTACGCTGAGCCAAGCACTGTTGGTCAATTGAGATCCTTTATTGGGGCATACAAGGTCCTCTCCCACGTCATCCCAAGGTGCTCGAGTTACCTCACTCCCTTGGATGCTGTAACGGCCGGTTGTCCTTCCCAGGAATCCATAAACTGGACCGATGATCTAAGAGGTGCATTCGGTAGTGCTCAGAATGTCCTTTCATCTGCACTCACAATCAAGTTTCCCAGACCTGAGGACCAGCTATGGATTGTAACTGACGGAGCTTTCAGGGACTCAGGTATAGGTGCTACCCTCTACGTGACGCGTGGAGAAGTGCTAAGCTGCAGGGGTCCCAGACAACGTGGCTTCCATGCGAGGTAGAATCCCTCTCCATTGCAGCTGCTACAAAGCACTTCAGCCCGTATCTTATTCAGTCGTCCAAGAAGGCCTGCATCCTTACTGACAGTAAGCCCTGCGTCCAAGCATACAAGAAGCTCTGTCGTGGTTCTCTGCCAGCCCTCGTGTATCCACTTTCTTATCTGTTATGAGCCGCTACGAAGCTTCTGTAAGGCACGTCTCAGGCGCTGATATCCTCCTGTCAGACTTTGCAAGCCGAAACGCCGCCCCCCTGTGAAAACGAGACCTGTCAGGTGTGTTCTTTCATCTCTCGAACTAGCGACTCTGTTGTCCAACCCGTGTCTGTTCAAGATATCCTCCAAGGGAGCGTCCGCCTTCCCTTCACCAGCCGGCCCGCCAGGTTGACTGTTCAGTCTGAATGCCCAGACCTGCGCCAGACACACACTCACCTTGTCCAGGGTACGAGACCGTCCAAGAAGCTCACCAACATCAAGAACGTCAAACGGTAATTACAAGTTGCATCAATTGCAAATGATGGCCTCCTTGTTGTGCAGTGTCATGAACCCTTGTCGCCATCCAGGGAGTGCATTATCGTCCCCCGCCAAGCCTTGGATGGCCTTTTGACCGATCTTCACATTCAGCTTAGCCACCCGTCCTGTCACCAGTTGAAGATGGTCGTCAAACGCTATCTTTTCGCCCTCGATCTGGACAAGGCAGTCTCTTGCGTCTCTGATGGATGCCACTCCTGTGCGGCACTCTGAAACTCTCCAACCGCACACATTGACCAGTCCACCTCGCCACCACCTGACGCTATTGGTCAGTCCTTCGCAGCAGACGTCATCAAGCGCTCTCGCCAGCTTATCTTTGTCCTCCGCGAGACTGTGACCTCTTACTCCTCCAGTTTATTGCTTCAAGATGAGCGGCACCAAACGTTACGCAATACCATCGTCAAACTCTGCTTGGAAATGCGCCCTATGGATGGTCCACCCACTGTGATCCATACTGACCCTGCACCTGGCTTTAAGGCCCTAGTCAACGACCCACTCTTAGAGAAGCACAGAATTACAATTGAGCTTGGCCAGGCCAAAAATCCCAATAAGAAGCCCATAGCTGAGAGAGCTGTCCAGGAGTTGGAAACAGAACTACTACGTCAGGAACCTCTTGGTGGTGCTGTCGCTCCCCTCACTCTCGCCGTAGCCACCTCTGCCTTGAACTCTTGTATCCGTTCATGTGGCCTATCCTCGCGAGAAATGTGGACACAGTGGGACCAGTTTTCAAACAAGCAGTTACCTCTTGCCGATGACCATCTAATGACCCTCCAGCACAAGCAGCGTCCCTCTAACCACCCCCACAGTGAGCGCTCTAAGGCCCCTGTGCAGCAAAGGCGCCCTACTCCCCAGATAGATGTTGGTGACCTAGTGTACCTCCATTCCGACCTGAACAAGTCTCGAGTGGGCGACCGCTACCTTGTTGTAGCCATAGAACCACTGTTCCGTGACATCAAAAAGTTCATTGGATCCCAGTTACGCAGCTCATCATACCATGTCAAACTATCAGAGTGCTTCAAGGTCCCATCTGACTTGGCCGACCCCTTACATGTTCCCCACCCATGTCGCAGTAACGACTCAGATGATGAAGACGAACTCGGTACCACATCGTGCCCTCCACCCTCTCTGCCTGACATCCCTGATGCCATCTCTTCTTCAGCGCAGCAGCTATCTGACAGCTCTCATTGTGTTACACCACAAGCCTGTGTGCCTTTCCTGTTGACCATATCATGGTTGACGCAGCTACACAGCCGTCATGCCCTGATGACACCCCATTAGGGAATGCAGTCCTGTCAGCAGACTTGCCCACTCCTGACCTACGGAGATCCTCACGTGTCCGCCGTCCTCCTACGCATTTTGTAGATTATGTCACCGAACTCTGACTTTCCCTTGCATATAAGTTAGCGTCAAGTACATTCCACTATGTTCTCGGTTCCTGTTATGTGGCATACTATGCCCTTTTTTACTTTATGTATTTACTGCGTTGAAAAGACTTATGAAGAAAGATGAAAGAAGTGACGCCAGTACCGGTCAGCGGTACTAGGACTCAGCATGCGTTATCTGTTCTTCGTAGCGTGGCGTCCGCCATATTGTTACTGTTACTCGGCTGTTAGTTTTATATCAGTTTTATATCATTTTTATATCAAGCCTTACATGAGCCGGTCGTGCCTTGGTTCTTGCCTTATCTTCTTAACTGGTGCAGTGATTTTCCCACTACTTGTGGACTCCTTGACAACCTGTCAGTCATGTGCATGCTGTTGCTCATGGCGCATTAAGCTACGAAATGGTGCATTATGAAAGTATATACTCGGGGCCTGCTTCCTTACAACACGGCCCTGTTAACAACAAGCTGACCTGACATGAGCTTGCAATCCAAACGAAAACCAGCAGTTGGTTAGCGGTCCACTTTAAAAAAACACGAGACCTTGATAAGGTCTAATCTTGGGCCCACGATATTATACATAATACTGGTCATGTCACACTTGACAGGTGTCAATTGACCATAACAGGGATGTCCAGTATCAAAGAACAACGCTGTAAACCAAGGCTGTATGTGTCTGTTAACCTAGAACACTGCACCCATATCACAGAGGTCATGGGTTTGAATCACGTTCAGGCCTGATTTTTCAGACTTTAATTTTGCAGCTGCTTAAGTTGTGTATTAATATTATGACTGCATCATATAATTATATTTATCATGTTTATGCGTGTGACAGTTATGTTCATTGAATACTTTGCTGTACTCTTATGATGTAATGTAGGGCGTTTTTGGATGTAAATTCAATGCCTTAGTTTACCTTACTTGCATCAGAATTTTCACCAAGAAATGCAACAACAGGTGCCTACTGAAAGATAGTAGAAATACGGAAATCACAGATGAAAATGGCACCTAAAAGACAGAAATCAGCAGATATCAATATTATCAGTATATATGTATATATATATAATTTGGTTATATCAACTAAGTTGAAAATGTAAATTGGCCACCGTAACATGTTATAAAGCTGACGTTTCGAGCGTTAGCCCTTCGTCAGAGCGAAACGTCAGCTTTATAACACGTTACGGTGGCCAATTTACATTTTCAACTTAGTTGATATAACCAAAATTAATTACCTTGTTACCCCCACCGACGCAGCACCACAGTTTCTTTAGAAACTTTCACCCTTTATCTATATGTATATATAGTCAAGTCCCAACTAAAAGGAGAATTTAGCAAATATCAATGTAAATTTCATTGCAACAAATTGTTACATATTCTTTTTTTATCTGGTCAACCTTATACCTTGAAGGGCACAGTTGTGTCTCTAGGTTATTCAAGTTTCCCAAGTTCTGCAAGTTCATGTTCTGCTGTTCTGCAGTCTACAGTTCTGTAGATTAGTCTTACCCATACTGAGTTCTTGATTTATATATGTTACAGGTTAAAAATAAATTCAGGTTAATTTTTTTTAACCTAGGTTTTTTTTTCAATCTAGATCTGTAAGCTTTTTAATAGATAACAATTTCCAGTTTGTAACTATAGCAAGTCATTCGAGGATACTTTCTTCTCTTTTGGGTTTGCAGTTGAAGGACACAGGAAAATCTTGAAATTTCTATATGGCAGATTCCTGACATTAATTTGATTGCAGGATATAACATTGAGGATGAAATGAAGCCACCAAAATAAACAGTTTTGGATACTTTTCACATCATATGCACTCTAAGTTTAAGTATGTTTGTGTAAAAGTGAGAGGTGTGCGTGGTGGGCACTTAACTTTGGCCCTCAAAAGGGTTAAGTGCTCACAGTTTTGTGACTAGCTAATATTTGCTGTACTGGGTACTTACATGTATTGGTTGCAGGTACCTTGAAAATGATTTTATCCTGGTTCAGGCAAGGCTCAGAGTGCCAACTGCCTATGTTTCTGGGAAAATCCCCTACAAGTATATTGTATTCAAAGCAAAATCAAAAGAAAAAGACAAATATGTGTGGGACCGCTTAGTTGGTTGGAGACCTAAACAAAACCGATGCCTTCAAATACCACAAGAAAGATGCCAAACTGAAGGTAATGTGTAGTTTTAATTTTCTATCAGGTACTACATTTATCATCAATATATTAACATATTATCTTAAAATTTATTGTTTTTGATTTTTACCTCTTTAATATTTTGTATAGTTCTTATATTAAGTTTTACTATCATCAGCCAAATTTATTCTAGGATCGAATTATCTGCCTTAGACAACTTAATTAGCTTATGAGATGTCTGAATCATCTCAGATGGGTAAATTGTCCCCTAATATAGATTTTGCATCTGAATATTCCTTCTCTAGTGTAATTTTGCTAGTAGTGGTAATATACATTGTATGTGGCATGAGACACTGAAACCTCAATGAGTACTAGACGTTTACCTTGTCAGTGACTCATTTGTCATTGTACAATTGACAATTAGTCGCTGTTCCTTGACAAAACAATTCAGCTATGGGATGCAGTCATTTGTTTGATACATGAGCTACGAATGAAAGACAAACAACACAGGCTGGCTTAAATGGGGGAGCACAGCTGTGTTGCATTAAGGGGAAGTCCCTACACAAGCTTAAACTGGTATATTTATTTCCACATAATTTCCCTCCAAAGGAGGCAGGGTTGGAAAATTAGTATAACTGCTATGTCAATCATGGGAGCTGGACTACATGGATCTTGTAAATTTAAGGCATATCATTCAGCTGACACAAAATGTATGCTTTGCGCCAAAAACAAGCTTGTAAAAAACGCTAGAAGAAGAAGGTACTTTAAATTGCCCTTTGCTGACAAAACAATGGAAGGAATCCCAAGCTATTTCATTTCTTCTATTTGATCTTTCATGATACTTTTGAGTGGCGAATGCGAGGTGTTCACGCTGTTATCGCTTTTCAACCATCCAATGGGAATTTTCTGTTTCTTAAGAAACGGGGAATTCACTTTTTTCCAAAGATGTCAACAATCCCTCTATTTTTCTCATTTCCCACGCCCTACCCCACCAAGTCATTTTCCACTGCCATCCAGTTCTCTCACAATTCTATCCCTGCGTTCAACAATCAAATTAAAAACACGATTAAATAGAAGGCTGTTAACAGTCTCCCAAGTGCCAGTAAAGTATCATACCAGTGTCTGCCGCTTCTGCTGTTATCTGCGAACATTGGTTATGTGGTTATGTGGCGAACATTGGTTAAGTGGCTCTTAGTCAACATGTTGGCCAAGTGTTGTTCAACATAATGACTTGGTTAACAAGATGCCTTAAGCACACAAGATCTGACTACACAATAACTTTACTGTACTGTGCTGTCAGGGAAAGACCTTATGTTAGCAGGTGTGACATTTAAATCAAATTTGAAAGCTAAATCACTGTTCAGGGCGAGCCACTTTAAAACAAATATATTTATACATGTCATGCAAAATAAAAATAAATAATGTAGTTACTAATGTGCCCCATAGTAAGGTAGCAGTTAGTGAACAGTTCCTTATTGCTAAACAGCCTCACTTAAAACCACTTGAAAAGTGCATTACAAATGGCTCTACAAATGGCAGCCCATTCTCACAATTACTGTGTTTTTATTCTCTTTTTAGAAGTCTGGCACCAGTATGATGACACTATTTTTAGTCCACCAAACTGGTTACAAAATATTCGAAACAGAATTCCAATTTTAAAGAGCATGGATCCAGTTGAAGGAAGAAACATTGCAACTTGGGCCATGCTGCCTCGATGGGAGGGTTTCACGGTGGATAAAATGGACACGAGTATGACAGCCTGGGAAGCAGTAAAGATTGTCAGTGATATAGCTTACTGCATGACAGAAACCCGGGCGCAAGAAGGTCGTCAAAATTGGAGGAATGTTCCAGAAGGATATAACTTCAGCACAGTTCGTAATTGTTTACTATGTGAACTATTTACTATAGTCATCTATACTATTGTTTTGTGACCACCCTCACCTATATACTACTCTGAGCTATAGGTTGCCAAGAAAACTCAGACCCTGAAAACTCAGACCTCAGACCTCAGACGTCAGACCCCGAAAACTCAAAATTTAAAAAAGAGCTAAACTCGTGTCAATTCTTACTACCTTTATGGGCACGTATTAATTAATGTTCAGAGGCAGTAGACAGAATGGAGTGAGATATTATATGAAAATATTAAAAGTAAATATTAGAGTACTAGCTGCCTGGAATAACCATAGGGGCTAGCAGAGCCAGGCAGCCAGTTAACATCAATATTAAATGGAAATAAAATACTGGTCAGCAAGAAAACTGGAGCATAAATGCACACAAGAAAACAAAAAAGAAGAGGAAAAACACTATTTTTATGCTATGAAGGAAGTCTAAAATAGTTTGAGTTATATATGAATACAAAACATCAATATTAGAAGAGCATACAATTGATAGCTATGGCAACTAATAACTGCTACTTTAACTATAAAAGCAAGACTTGGAAAGGTGATACAAATGAACAAAAATAATACTAATTTACAGGTAAATTGCAAAACAACGCAAATCCTAATAAGAACATAAGTACATGTAACTGATAATCTTCGACTAGACCGCTTCTTACTGAATTTTTTTTGAAGTTTTAAATAGACAAGGTTTTCGAATTTTCACAAATTGAGTTCCATATTTTGGGGCCCTTCAACCTTACGTTGAATATTCCATAATTTGTCCTTACTTTGGGTAAGGTATAGAACATATTCGAAGCACTTCTTGTACTATAGTTATGTCTTTTATTGACTTGAGTGAAGAAAGTAGCAAACACAGATGGTCAAACAGTGAAAAATTAACAAGGCCTAAGAGAACAACAAAAACTGTTTTTCAAAACAGACCTTTTTTTCGCAAACGTATGCAGCAAAAAATGTGCTGTTCTCGGAAAACATAGTCGTTCGAGCTTAAAGTGAATGAACGTGGAGATTTCATCACAATCTGCCTTTCGACGTTGTGTGCGTTGCGTGACTGTCGCCTGACCGGCGAAATATACAAAATTTAGAAAAAAGGGTAAAAGATTGGATAGCCATGTTTGCGTTCCACCTTAAAACGGGAATTGGGAATATTTCTTACGTGAAACACTAAATTGCAAATTAAACACTACACTTTTTTCTCCCATGATATTGCTTGCTCTAGTTAATAATTAAATCTGCCTCATGGCGGGGCCTTTTCAATTTTCGTTTGCTCACAAATCGAGACCAGGCATTCAACCTTTACGTGTTCCTTGAAATTTTTGTGTAATTCAGCGTGCATCATGAGATTCAAGTTCTTGCGCCTTATGATGAAGGCAGTTTCCTCGAGTGACTGGATTGTGTGGGGCGATTTCGATACAAGGTATGTTTACATTTTTACGACTATTTTGCAGAATGCAAAATTGGAGTTAAGTGAGCGAGCGCGAATTCACTCGCTTGGGGTCGTAAACTTTTGTTTGTATTTCCGCTGACCAATGCACAACTTGACTCGACGAAGAGAAAAATGTCGAATGGTTCGCAAATGTGACTGACATAGTTAAATAATAATTAGATAGATTTCAGCTATGTATGTCAACAGCATATGGTGCGAGCACCTAGAGAACCTAGAAAGCATTTGTTGTCCAAGTTACGAAATGAACGCGGGCTCCTGGGTTTTAATAACATGATGCATGCAATGCATGAATATCGAGCAAAATAATAA
>OMLO01003508.1_pt1 | contig 12933 bp, 18 predicted proteins | sample 1674811 | NCBI WGS metagenome assembly OMLO01 (sample SAMN06265003, study PRJEB25207) | coral metagenome | isolation source: Coral host | place: Mexico:La Bocana,Puerto Morelos, Mexico | collected 2008-11-13
AGGAATCCAAACCACCGGGCCCCAAACCAACAACCCAAACCATTAGCTTTTCCTTCTCCCCAGGAAAAAAATCCGTTCAACCTCTCTCCAAAATTCTGGCTAATCGGCTAATCCTTAAAAAATCCCTCCCCCAAACCCCGTTTTTTTTCGCGTTCCAACCGTCATCCCTCCCGGCCTAAGAGATTGATGTTCGAGTTTCAACCTCTCCAAAGTTCTGGGGGGTACCCCGATTCGAATCCCAAAACCACCACTTGGATCCCCCAGTGTCCTTAGCTCCCTTCGTTGGGCGAACGCCCAGTTGGCTCCAGCTTTGGGCTTGGTGGCTGCTGGTTCAGCTGCTGGTCTTGGCTTAGGGAAGGCTCGGGCTCCCCCAACAAAAAAACGACGTGGGACACGTTTGGAATGGTGGAGATGTATATAGGTCCGTGATATAAATGATAGATTCGCCGTTTTTGAGATTGGCTTGTTGTGGGTTGTAAAAAAAACAAGGGTTTGGAAGATTAATTATTTATGTAATCTGTTTTCTTGTATTTTGAAATTCTATATTGGCGATGTATGGAAAATAAATTGTACTTCAAAATTCTTTGTGGAACCGAATTGAAATTATCTAAATGCCATGATGAATATTGTGTTTTTTTGATGTTGTCGATATTCATTACTTTGGAACCTCTTGTGAGCCATCTGAGAACAGAATGATCGTTTGACATTTGACCATTTGATTACAGTAATTCAGTCGATTACATAGCCTTGGCAATCCACTTTGTTATTTTTATGCACTGGGCAGTAGCAATGGTAATTTTGTTCTTTCCATTTTCCAGAATTATTATTTTCTAGTGTTTAAAGGCATATAGTTTTCTCAAATCGTCAAAAACTAGAACATCCCAGTCCGAATGACCGTACTCCTCTTTTCTTTCATTTACAATTCCAACACTACAAAACTTGAATGATTACAATTGTTGAATACGCGTCGCACTTTTGGGATCAACTGTTGTACTTGCGATTGTTTCAAACATGTTGCAATCTCAAAAATGGATTGGCTACCCAGCATTTATTATTTCAATAAACCATTGGCCATCAAGCCCTTCTCCTTTTATTTTACGAAGAGTTTCATGGTCGAACTCATTACTGTCAAACTTTGAACCTTCTATTTTGTAGAAGAACATGGTTTGCCTTGCTGGTAAAGGCATCAGTCCTACCATTGGAAAACAGCAGAACTATCGGTTCCCAGCCTTCTTCAAATTCAGAAACTAAGCGATTATTTGTTCCAGTGCAACATATTAATATTTTGAAGTCATGCACTTTTCCTTCCAGTAAAGCTCCAATGTACTTCCTTTGTCATTTTATATGATGAATACCTACAGTAAATCCTCTTTCAGGAACTATGTCAATAATTCATACTTCAATTTCACTTCAATTTCTTCCTCAATAAACCTATCAATCAATGACTTTGTACGTCATTCTTTACTTAATAACTTACATCTTACATCCTTTCTAATACATGTCTTGATGAATCGAACTTCCTTTTTCCCTTCTCCAAAAGTTTTACTGGCCTTGAATTCTTTTATCCATATATCCTCATTCCTTACTAGTTTTGTTTGAAATTGGATTCCAAAAATGCCGATTCTTTATAATCCAAAATGCCAAGTCAGTCTTACTCTGACACTCGATTCAACAGAAGACTATATCTTGCCAGTGTATAATTGAGCATTCTATGCAGAAATAGTTTGGTTCTATTAGGTGCTACTTGCAGTTGGATTGGCATGAATTTCTACCTCATATAAATTCCATGTTCAATTCTTACTGACTATAGGGCTTCCAAATGTCGATTTGAATAAGTAAGACTCTGTCAGTTAGATCAGCACATGCTTTGATGCCTCTGACTTGTTGAATTCAATGAGGGTTGTTAGGATGGTATTTTCATCAGAATAGCTCCAGTGATGCTATTCTCCCTGTTTCATCGACCAACTAATTCTATTGACATATACCAATGCTATTGTCGACAGATTTTGATGACGAATCAAATATGGATTTACAAATCAAAGTATATAGTTGCATCATTTAGCCAATATGTACTTAGTACTTTATTTGTGCCCCTGCTCGAACATCCGTGAATTCATTGTCGCATCGGGGGTTATTGATGATGTATTGTACTTCATCCAATATTTATATGCCTGATATCTATGATCATCCCGGAATCTTAGCTTGGAATGCTATTCTCAGTCCCTAACAGAGAGTCTTTCTACACATTGATTTCGTCGTTTTGATAGATCGCACCAATATGCAGACCTTGTGCCCTCTGCCTTGGCGTGTTTAGATTAATCCTATGACTCCCAAACTCGAAAAAAGCAAACAAAAGCAAAGATTTGGCAGCTACTCCAGAGATCAGAGTAGTTGCTAAAACATTGCTTTTTTTTGTTTTCTGAACATTTCTAGATAGTGTCTGTTGGTGTGGCAGTTGTGAGTTGTCCACGTGCAAAATCCACAACCCACAACAAGCACAAATGGTCGATGCTGAAGCCTGCAAGACAACACAGAAAGGATGTGGGGGTCCATGGTGCATGTGGCGACAAAGCTCATGCACACATGCACGCGAGTTGGCAGGACGCATCCGTGTCGACCATCGCGCAAAAGATCTGAAATGTTTCTTTGTCGCCATAGACCCAAAACACGTGGAATTGCGGTTGCAAGACGCCGTGGATAGCCGATCTGCCGACTGCACGCAGCATGGTGCTTACAGACTCTTTTCTCCAAACTCTTCAATGTCATAGAAGTGCCGCCGGTGGAAGGGGAGGAGCCACTTGCAACATCTGAAGGCACAAAAATAGAAAGCCTGTGTCCATTGTGCTTTCTATTTTATAAAAAAAAACCACTGTTTTCTTTTTGTAGTGAGAATACCCCCTTAACGTCTTTTCGCCAGGTCATGCACGTGCCGCGCGCCTTGATCCGGACTGCTAGCATGCTGTGAGTTTTGAAATTATCTTCCAAGAAAAAAATAAATTGTGACTTTCTAGGAGGGATTCAATGCACCAAAAGCCTTAATACAACCGAAAGAGCCCAATCTGCGGTCGCTCAATCTGTGGTACTCGGTTCCATCATTCACCAACTTGAACGAGCTTTCGGGAAGGCCTTCATACCTATTCCTAAGAAAATTGGCATCAAGACTCTTATTACAGTTTTGGCTTTTGCGACCTGCAAAAAAGAATTGGATACGCTTTGCTATGATGTTTGGAAGCATGGGGTCTTGCAGCTTAAAAACGGCCAAATCCATTTGGCCACAGAGACCAAACTTGGAGACGTCGTGACCCTGCCAGACGAAGTGAAGCATGACCGTGAAATCCTCGGTTGCGTGCTGGGCTGGGAATGTTTCCCACAGCCCTTACGGTCCAGCCTCTGCTGTGGATGGTGGCCTGGAAGGGGCATCTTGATAGATGTCAAATTTCAGCTCGGCAAGTCGCAGTGAGCAAGGCGGAGGACGAAAGGGCCGTGGCCAAAGATTATATGGACGCGGCAGAAGAGAGGCAGAGGCAGAGGCTGAGGATGACGAGCAATGGCCACGGCCACATAGGCCTTTTCCGCCGGAATTTGCTGGAATACAAGAAGCTTTCACTGAGTTATACCAGATGTTGGCCGTCATCCTCAACATGTCCAGCAACGTGCCAGAGTGGGCTCGGCAGGCCGCTGAAAACCACCCGCCTCCTGAGCAAGCCGCCCATGCAGAGCCAGCAGTGCCGCGCCAGCAGGACGAGGATCTCAGCGACCACCAGAACCAGAATTACCGCCAAGCACCAACATCGCAGAAAGATCGCATGCACCGTGTACACTCCCCAGATCTCAAGATATATAAATCAGTATCCCTAAGCCAAAAAAAAAATATATTGTGTGACAAAGAAAATAAGTTCTGCGCATTATGTATCCAAAAATGTAAAAATGCCAATTTTTCCAAATCTGAAAAGTACGCTTCATACACCGCATGCCATGCAAATTCCTACAAATGTATTTAGCGAATGATGCGAGTGAACTAGTCGAAAAATTTATGGGCACATGTCGTGATCGATCGAATTCCTGGGCAATACCTCAGGGAAAAGTTGCCACGTCCACATTCCATTGATTGCCATCTTCTATCTGGGATATCAGACCAGAAGCTGTGCCATATCATATTCAAAATTCGTGCAAAACTCGAAGAAAGGTAGATCGTGAAGTGTTGTGCATTTGTGGGATCTTGCTTGGTGGTCTCTACTTGGTGGAGTTTGACTACAGGTATGAATGGTTCGTTTTTGTGCCATGTCCCGCCAAAGATATGTCGGGCTTGGTATAGTGTGGCAAAGATCCATGCTCGTCCGTCGAAGGTTTGGAAAATGTATTTTTTTGATTTCAAACATGGCTCTTTTGGGCTGTGGGGCCAGGTCGAGTCAAGCAAATGCGTTCGTGTCACGAGAAAGGTTCCACACATGTGTTTTGAAAGTGTGACTTGTTTTGCTTGTTTCTTCCTCGATGCTTGGTTCAAGACAAGTGGCCCGAGACAAATTGTGACGCGCGCAGTGGCCAATTTGGGAGGAGCTTGGGTTGTGCATGACACTCGAGTGCTCTTTGTGGTCCGCACGGGCGGTCGTGCCGAACGCACGGTCCGTCGAGGCCATTGCCAGCCAGTATAGACCTATGGCTCTCGCAGTCTTTGGGGTACTTGCCCCGGGAGATGTACCAGCCCATGGGTCTCCGCGGCACGCGGGTGCAACTGGCCAGGGCTTACAACACGTGGACACTTTTGGAAGTGCAAGAAGTGGAGGCTCGCGTTCGCTTTCGAGGCAGTCACTACGTATACTGGAACCTCCAGTACTTGACTTCGTACCAAGGGGACCCGCCGACGGACTCGTCCGGTCGTGGTATCGGAGTCCACGGAGGGTTTCGTTTGAACACCGCGGTGTTGAATCGTGTAGATGGGACCCGGCCCAGTCCTCCGGGGATTTTTTGCGACACCAGTGTGAAGCGCGAAGTCGAACTCCTCACTCGTGCTCAGTAGGGAATCAAGGAATGAGGTGACTATTTGCACAAAATTTTTTCTCTTTAAAATTTACTTTCATTCTTGAATTTGCGTTGCAAATGTGTTGACTCAGCAGAGTGGCTTGGGTGTTATATGAAGGAGTGAGGTGACTATCTCCACGTAAAGTTTGTGTGTGTGTGTGTGCATTTATGGGTTGCTGTGACAGCATCCCTCAGATTCGTTTTAAAGTTGCCGTAACAGCATTTGATTTGTTGAAAACAAATTGAAACAGGATGTGTGTGTGTGTGCATTTATGGCTAAAATTTATGGGTTGCTGTGACAGCATCCCTCAGATTCGTTTTAAAGTTGCCGTAACAGCATTTGTTGAAACAAATTGAAACAGGGTGTGTGTGTGTGTGTGCATTTATGGGTTGCTGTGACAGCATCCCTCAGATTTGTTTTAAAGTTGCATGGACAATATTTTTTCAAAACAAATTGAAACAGGGTGTGTGTGTGTGTGTATTCATGGGTTGCTGTGACAGCACCCCTCAATGTAAAAGCGTTGAAGTGTTCTTTTTGTTTTTGGGTGCGGGTGGTTCAACAACAGCACTACTTGAAACATGTTTAACAAGGATTTGTGTTTTGTTTGGCGCTGCATGTGCATCTATAAAGTTTCAAAGTCATTCAATCATGAAAACGTTGTGAGAGGTGTGAAGGGGAGGGGTCAGGGCGGCTCAAAAATCCAAAGTGGCAAAGAAAAGGGTGGGTGAATAAATTAGAAGTGATAAACTAGTGGATTTATTTTATCGTTGTTTCTACTCTTCTGGGCTGAGACGTGTGAAGAAAACCCCTGCAAACTTTTTCAAAGATGTAGCCCTCACAAAATTTTTGAAACCAAGTATTGTTTAAAGTTGCACTGAACAACGTATGAAGCATATCTTCATTGGGGTGCCCCACTGTGAAGTGGTAGAACTACCCTGTGATTTCCACGATTCTGGCATTTTTTAGCTCCTCATTTAGTTCCCCAAAATCACAGGGTAGAAAAGGTTGCACTGTGAAGTGTACCTTTAAAAAACTGGCACTGTGAAGTGTCAGAAAGATGTTATGATTCAAAATTTTGTTTTGAATCATAGCTTCTTTGGGGTTGGCTCTGTGATAGAGTCAACCCCACATTTTTTTACCAGAGTTTACGGCCCGGGAGCATATCTTTGAAGTGGTGGTGCTGTGACAGCATTACCAGAGCTTAGCGGTTTGGGAGCATGTGTTTTGCCACCAAGTCAAGTGCTGTGACAGCACAAGTGCTGAGACAGCACAATAACTTTTGGGGTAGTGTTTGAAACGTTTTGGCTAGAGACAGCATTGAAGATTGATCTTGACTTCTATAATATAATATTTCTTTATCAATGGCTGCAACAGCATTATTTTTCATCATTGTGATGATCATCCTCTTCATTGTCACCATTGTGATGATCATCATCATCATTTTCTTCTTCTTCTTCTTCTTCTTCATCATCATCATCATCATCATGACGCATCATCATCATGAACCATCATCATCATCTTCATCTTCATCATCAGCGTCATCATCTTCGTCATTGTCACCACCAACATCGTCATCATTGTGATGATCATCAGTCATCATCGTCGTCATCAGCATCATCATCATTATCATCGTCATCATCATCGTCATTGTCACCATGACAGTCATTCAAACATGATAACGTTGTGAGAGGTGTGAAGGGGAGGGGTCAGGGCGGCTCAAAAATCCAAAGTGGCAAAGAAAAGGATAGGTGAATTGAATAGTTTAAAGAAAATTCGAAGTGGTGAACTAGTAAAAAACAAAGATTTTATGATTTATAGTGTTGTTTCTACTCTTCTGGGCTGAGACGTGTGAAGAAAACCCCTGCAAACTTTTTCAAAGATGTAGCCCTCACAAAATTTTTGAAACCAAGTATTGTTTAAAGTTGCACTGAACAACGTATGAAGCATATCTTCATTGGGGTGCCCCACTGTGAAGTGGTAGAACTACCCTGTGATTTCCACGATTCTGGCATTTTTTAGCTCCTCATTTAGTTCCCCAAAATCACAGGGTAGAAAAGGTTGCACTGTGAAGTGTACCTTTAAAAAACTGGCACTGTGAAGTGTCAGAAAGATGTTATGATTCAAAATTTTGTTTTGAATCATAGCTTCTTTGGGGTTGGCTCTGTGATAGAGTCAACCCCACATTTTTTTACCAGAGTTTACGGCCCGGGAGCATATCTTTGAAGTGGTGGTGCTGTGACAGCATTACCAGAGCTTAGCGGTTTGGGAGCATGTGTTTTGCCACCAAGTCAAGTGCTGTGACAGCACAAGTGCTGAGACAGCACAATAACTTTTGGGGTAGTGTTTGAAACGTTTTGGCTAGAGACAGCATTGAAGATCGATCTTGACTTCTATAATAAAATATTTCTTTAACAATGGATGCAACAGCATTATTTTTCATCATTGTGATGATCATCATCTTCATTGTCACCATTGTGATGATCATCATCATCATTTTCTTCTTCTTCTTCTTCTTCATCATCATCATCATCATCATGACGCATCATCATCATGAACCATCATCATCATTTTCTTCTTCTTCATCATCATCATCATCATCTTCGTCGTCATTGTCACCAACATCCTCACCATTGTGATGATCATCCATATCTTCATCATCATCGGCATTGTCACCATTGTGATGATCATCAGTCATCATCGTCACCATTGTGATGATCATCAGCATCAACATCATCATCATCATCATCATCATCATCATTGTCACCACCAACATCGTCACCATTGTGATGATCATCAATATCTTCATCATCATCGTCATTGTCACCATTGTGATGATCATCAGTCATCATCGTCTTCATCATCATCATCATCATCCTCCTCCTCCTCCTCATCATCATCATCATCCATCATTCATCAACTGAGGTCCCATTGCTATCTCTGGTTCTTGCGGACTCACTGAGGGTGCCTTGGTGGCAAGGATTTAGACACTCGGTCATTTTTTTGCAGTGCGTGTTTTTGCGCTGAAAGTCTTGCTTTATGACTAATCAAAGATTTTGGAAATCATTGGGTTCTGCGTTTACGCTCACGTTTGCATAATAGAATGTAAGAGTGTTGCACTAAAAAACAACCAAGTACAGATAACCACCGCAAAATTTATGAATGACCATGAGCGCTTTTACAACGCTGTTTTTAAACGACTTAAAATGCATAAATGTCTCTGTGTGTGTGTGTGTACATTTCAAACAAATATACACATACTTATTGACTACTAATCTTTAACATACTTTAATTTCAAGCGAAAAGATGTGCTTGTGCTGGGGGAGAATTGTCTCCGCGCTGCATCTCAGGTATATGAAGCTTTAGAGCAAGGTTGCCCAGAGGGTTTGCAATTTTTCGGCGCTGTAAGAGTGCCGTTCTGATGTCGCTGGTGATGATGAAAATGATGAAGACTGATGATGATGATGATGATTGATGATGATGATGATTGATGATGATGATGATGATGATGATGATAAAACTCCGTCACCACGGCTGATAGGTCTCGTTTGAATTGTTTTTTCACTACACATAGCAATGGTTTTATAGCAGTAACATTGTAAGAGGGTTTCCATTTGGTTTCTCTTGGTGTTCCAGTTCTGTCAAGAGACCTGGAGATGAAATTCACCGCGTCTTCTGTTGAATTGCACGATTTTATTGCTTGCAGCAGTGGATAAAAAGATGGTACAAGAAAATTCTCAAAAGCGACGCAAGGTCCTTGGATAACCTCAAACAAGTCATTAATTTTCATCTGTTTCCTAACATCGCGAACACTAACTAAAGTTTAGAAACGGACTGACACTGACAGTTGTACTGGACACACTTCGAGTGAGAGTGTAAAAAAACACATAAGTACTTTGACCGGCCGGCCATGATGTCGTGGCAGCAGCAGCAGCAAATGCTGCAACAGCAAGTGCAGCAACAACAGCTGCAACAACAGCTGCAGCAACAGGCCTTGCAACAGCAATTGCAACAACAGCAATTGCAACAGATGGCCATGCCATCTCAGATGGTGCAGTCGCAACAGCAGATGGTTCCTCCGGTCGTCTATCCGAAACAGCAGATGGTTCACCAGAACCCACGACCAAAGCAGCAGCCAAAGGCGAAAGCGCAGGCTGCTGTTGAAGAGGAGGACGAGCCGCAGAGGCGACAGCAAGCTCTTAACTCCGCGCAGAGACGTGAGTTGGGCAGATTTGCGAAGAGAGACGAGCAGATAGAGGACAGAACTCTCAAAAAAAAATCGAGAACGATTTTGAAGAGCATCAATTTGAGTTCACGTAGAAATCATTTGTTCGAATAAATTTGAAATACAACCAAGCTCTAGCCCATCAAAAGTTTGAACAATTCTAAGATGTTCCATTCATTTTTTTTGAAAACATGGTTCATGAATAACATTTGCCCATATCAAACATCTTGCGGACCAGGACTTGGAACTTCAAGTCGCTGGAAAGGAACGCATGTTGAAGGCCCCTGATTGTTTCGTTTCAAATTTCTTTTAGTGCCACTGATGAAACCGCAAAAGTCACAAAGCTTTTTCTTTCACGAGTAACATGAATGAAGCTACCATGATGCAATCCAAACATCAAACATCTTGCTGACCAGGAAATGAAAGCGGCGGCACTTGTCAAAGACAAGCGCATCAAGGACACCATTTCAGGCTTTGTGAGCTTTACGTTAAAACCATAACCCGAACTCAAAGTAGATAACCTCCAGAAATGAATTACAGGATCATTTTTTATCACCTGGATAGCAATTTCTCAGCACAAAAATCCCCTCAGCATAAATATTTTGCTGACCAGGAGCTGTCGGATGGACTGGCGGAAGCGCAAGCCACTTTAGCGAAGGCCACCTTAGAGAGTTTTGCAGTTTCTGACTCCCTTGAAAACAGGCCATCCCTTGAAAACTAACCATTGATGTTCAGGGGCTATGTTGGTTTTAGGGAGGTTACATTAGTGAATCAAAGAACATGAACAAAAAACACAGAATTGCAAAAGGGTACTTACAAGATCTTTCTTTTCAGCACTGCCGGATTAATTTGAAAGAGAGTCAGAGGAATTCATCCTGCAATCCCCCCCCCAAAAAAAACAAAACACTCAACAAATCAAACTCGGAGAGATGTGTTCGATTTCCTTGGCGGCGAGGGAGAGAATGCCGAGAATGCCGACCTACTTGACCAGCTGAACGTGGCCTACAAGGACACTCTGCATGAGTCGCCTGAGCATAATTTTAAAAGACTGCTAATTTAATGTAAACATGGACTGTTTGACTTGCATGTATGCTACATATTTCCAACAAGCTGCAAAGGAGCAGAAGCAGGTCATTCTCCAGCAAAAAGATCTTCTCAAGGACAGGAAAACTTTCCAAGACAATAATGATGCTGCGACAGCATCCTAAAGAAATCATTTGAAACAGGTTCTTTGTTTTTTTCTAGGAAGGTGCTGCGACAGCATTCTTCTAAACCCACTCAAGAAATCAGTTGTAGTGCTGCGACAGCATTACTGGAAACATTATATAGAACAAGTTTTTGTTCTGTTCTGAGCTGTGAGTGTGTGTGTGTGTGTTTGCGGTGTTTTCTTGTGTGTGTGTGTATGTGATTTCATGTGCTGCGACAGCATATATTGAACAAAACACTTAAAAAAATCTGGGGTGCCGTGTGGGCGTTCGATTCGTCACTCAATGATGGCAGGAGCGAGAAGAAAAGCTGAAAGAGATGGAGAAAAACTCCCAGGACACACTGCATGAGCACCTGATTAAAAACTGACCTGGGCTAATGTTTCCATCTTTTCTTGTTGAGACCAAGTCGATACAATGCAAATTCAGGAGCTTGTTTTTTTCCTAGGAAGGTGGACAGCATTACTTGAAATAATATTTAGAGCGTGTTTTCTTGTCTGTGTGTGTAGTGTGTGTATGTGATTTTCATGTGCTGGGACAGCATCCTTTCAACAAAACATGTAAAACAGTTTGTTTTCTGCCTGTGTTACTTTTTGGGGTGCCTCGTCACGTATGATGGCAGGACCTGAAAAGACAGCTTCAAGATACTGAGGACACCCTGCATGAGCATCGGGGGAAAAGTCTTTTTTTGCTGAGACCAAATTCAGGAGCAGCTCCAGAAGACCAAGAAGAAAGACAAAAAGACTGATCAACAAGTCAAGGCCGCTGCCAGGAATGTCAAAGAATGATCTGTGCATTTTTGTTTAAGTTCATCATCATCATCAAATTATCATCATCAAATTATCATCATCATCATCATCATCACCATCATCATCACCATTATCATCACCATCATCATCATCATGATCAAAGGACTCTGTGTTATTAAGGGAGCGATTTGGGTGAATTGCCTGCTCTGAAGGATTTGAAGAGAGAAATCCAACGAGTGGAAGAAGAGGCTTCTGACCGTGTACGCATTGCATTGAAAAAAACATGTGCTGTTTTTTTTCTGCCACGTGTCCAAAATCATGACGTGATTATGCAGGCCGAAAAGGCCGAAAAGCTCCGCAAGAAGCTGAGTGATCAGAAGGCCCTCCTCCATTTATTCATTTTTTGGTTTTGCATTCATGGAAGTCAATCGCAGGAGGGGGCAAAAAAGCTGAAAGATGGCTTGCTTCGGCTGGTCGTGGACGTGCAGGACATCGCCCGTGACTTCCTGAAATTTTATCTAGGTTTTTGGACTTTAAAATGTCATTGCGCCTCATTTCATTGTAATTCTTTGACCGATGCGTCCAAACTTCCGTTAGATGTTGGGGAAGTGAAATGGCAAACCTTAAAAAAAAGGTTTGACATTGGCCGATCAGGACATTCTCGAAGAGTCTCCGACAAGCCCGGCAGGAAAGTGAGGAGACTGTGAAGGCAAGAGCTTGGTTTCCATAATAGCTATCGGCAAAGTAGTATCGCGGTGTGTTGACCTTTTTCTGTCACGACCTTCGTCATGTTATCTTTCTGCTTTTTTCTTCTTTTGAAGGTTTCACCCGTTAAAGGTACAGTAGCTAGGTAGATTGTAACATGACTTTCGATGTCAGGTGGCAACGGCAATGGGCCAAAGTGCTGCTTCTCAGAGTGAGGCTGGGTGATATCGAAATCGGATCAATGAAATTCAGATTGATTTTTGATGCATCTCATCATACATGTACACTGGGACTGGGAACTTTCAGGGGTAGTACCCTCAGGTAGCTCAAAATATGCCCAATTTCAAGCTGAGAGGTGTTTGTTGTTGTTTTCAACTTGAGAACCTCCATAATATGAGCAATTGCGTTTATTACGATGATGAAAAGAAGATGTGGCGTACATCAGACTTTGTGGAATTTTTGGTTTCGCCTGAAAAACCACTGCAGGAGTCTGAATCGGAAAGTGATGCCAGCTCTGAGAGTGTGAAGCGGCTGGTCGGGCAAAGCGTTAGAAGATCTTCCCACTGAATTATGAAAAGGGCGAGCTGCGCGCAAGCATCGGTGCACCTTGCAAATTCGAAAGTCAGGATACTATCTAGCATAAATTGGTGATTCCAAAATGGAGCGCCTCAACTTTTGTGCCCAAGGACATGGTTTTCTACAGAAATCGACGTGGTAGGCCCAGCGCTGAAAACAAACGAATGAAACGGATGAAAATCAAGACTGTAAGGTATAAAAGTATTCTGAACTGGGACTTCAAAAAAACGCTGGAGCATGTTCTTTGTTAGCTTTTCATGTCGTTTGCGAAGTTGTTTTTTTCAATGGTGCTGCGACAGCATTGCTTTTCTAAACGCATTGGAACTGTGTGTGTGTGTGTGTGTTTGTGGGGGTGCTGTGACAGCATGCCTCAGTCGTTTTTTTTTAAAGTTGCTGCGACAGCATTCTTTGTCAAAACGCATTGAGGTTGAGTGCATGTGTGTGTTTTGGGTTGCT
>OMLO01003509.1_pt1 | contig 12931 bp, 6 predicted proteins | sample 1674811 | NCBI WGS metagenome assembly OMLO01 (sample SAMN06265003, study PRJEB25207) | coral metagenome | isolation source: Coral host | place: Mexico:La Bocana,Puerto Morelos, Mexico | collected 2008-11-13
AATGCAGTAATTCGATACTTGGTTTCAAATGTGATCGGTTTTCTTACAGACAGCCACGTTTTTACTAAAACATATGACATCTTTCATAAGACTTTATTTCGATGTTTATCTTTACATTCCCTTTAATGGAGGCAAAATTCTTCGTCCTTTTGTCTGTCGATGTACTGAGATATAATCAGTTTTGAATAAACTTCTTTTGTCAACACAGACGGTATGGAAACCCTATGAAGCTCCTACTGCGACTTTATTAATTTTTCAGGTAGTTTGAAAGTAAATTAAAGTCTCCCTACAAATTGCGAACAGTTTTTAAGGGTACGGCAGACATAAAATGGATAAAATAAGGTATTTTTTTCCTCTTTAGCTGGAAGTTTTTCGGCGCCATTGCTGAAAAGCACTTTATGCCCATGTCAAAAATGATTAAGCGATTAAGTCTGGCACTTGTGAGCTGAATAGAGGTTTTGCGTGACTACAGCTCTATTGGAAACACATACATATAGACAGACATGAGTTTTTTTTTTTTTTCAGTGTCAATAAGAAAGTGTTTTTCAACATCATCCTGCGCGAATATTCTGTCTTTGACATGCAAACATTCACGCTGTTTACCTTTCTTTTTCTGTATAACCAATGACTAACAATGATGTGCAAGATATTGACTTCCTTAGCGAGAAATGTGAGTTTACCTAACAAAAAAAGCGTATCTTCCCTTACTTTATTTTAAATTGTGTGTAGGCTTAACTTCCGCGGATATGCCCCCAAAATGTTTAGATATTTTATTCATTTCAACGCAAAGCGTCCTTAACAGGGCATATTTTAATTATAAAGTAACGTCCAGTAAGCTCGGATAAATTTCTATTTTTTTTTTCTTTTTTTTTTAGTGTATGTGCGACTGAGACAGGTGTAGACATGAAATTACTTAAGAATTAATAATTAACAAACGAGTTTTATACATCAAGAAGTTTCCAGAAGATCAAGTTTGAATTAAAATATAAGTTGCCAAGAAGCCATACAGCCGACGGATCGCTTTCGATTTTCCTTCCTGCGTCTTCCCGTTGCCATAAGGTGAGTATTACCAGTTCGACAACTGGTTGTCTTCTGATTTTATTACTTAGCGCTGATTATGTATAAAGTAAGTGAGAAGTAGTTCAGCGAAGACTTCTATTCGCGGTTAATCTAGTCTCTATGTCCCATGACGAAATTCTTCGATGTCAGTTTCTTTCATTTACAAAACTAAAGACAACTATTATGCGTACGTTTGCAACAGAATTCCTAGGAAATCGATTGAATTTGCTTCTGGAGAAAGTTCGAGACTGTGATCGAAAAATTGGCTGCAGGAAATGAAATTTGTATTGCAATAATGTGTTATCAAGTGTTTTTATCTACAGCTTTAATTGTAGAAAACTGTAAGAACACCGAAAGGATTTGCGAACAAGAAAACCCGCTGTAAACAAACATTTACGGTTCGACATTCAATGTTAGTAAACGTGGAACACGATTAATGCCAAAGTTTACTTTTAAAGGCTTTTTTAATTTCTGGGAAGGAAACATTGCCTGGTGGGTTTAAAGTACTTTATAAGAGTAATCTATTTCACAAGCAAACAGAAGATGATCTTTGTAAGTTTATAGACTTGATATTAATTTAGAAAAAAATATATCAGTTATTCAGTCTTGTTTTATGAGTTTATAATATACACAATACTTTCCAAATGGCCGCGAAAAGATCCTCTACGAAAAGAGCAAACTGATTCCGAATCTCAACGAAGTGATTCTGTAAGCGATTTATGTCCTTGTCCTTCTACAGGTTTACATTTTCTGTCGCGCCAAAGCACTTGTTATGGCAGTTTCTTGGGACGCAGGTGCAACAAGATAGTGTAGGGTTTCGGGGGCGTTTCGATGTTTTGTCATAAGCTTCGATCAAGTTTCAATAGTTGTCAAAACAAGATCTGTTGATCAGATCGAGAAACAAGCAAAAAGCAAAAAGCAAAAAGTTAAAACTTAACTGCGTTCAAGTAAATTGGGATTGTACAGACAAATGCTGTTCCCATTCACCTTTGTACTGTCAATTTTAATGTTTAAAACTAAATTTAATGTGCGGGCAACTGACATCTCTGTAATTAATCCCATGAATGCGCTGTTTAATTTAACTCAGTTCTACACCTATAATTATTCACTTTTATAAGGAATAGCACGTCAACATGGCTCTCCACGGAAACGAAAGACGCCTCAAAATCCAAACGTCGATCACAATGACCCTTGTTTTACTGGAATGGATTTTTGCCGCTGATGGGGAGTTTGCTGACGAAAATCATAGAGAAGTGATGTTTTACAGTGTGAAATCAGCATCACTTATAGGCAAAGTCGCAATGACTAAACTAGTAAAGGATGAGATGGAATGTGCGTTCATTTGCTTCCGACATTTTCCTCGAGATTGCCTGTCATTTAACTTCCGCACGACTTCCATAGGCGACACGCACATCTGCGAACTCAGCAATTCTGAAAGAGCTCTAGAGCCAGACAGAATGCGAAAGGGACAAGGATTTGATTATTTTGGCGTACAAATGGTGGTGAGGGAGCGTTTTCTTGATGACGCGAGTGTCTGTTTGTATACAATACATCAAATACGTCATCATTTCGATATGCCACATTCAGATCTTATTTGCCTAATTGTCTTCAACTTTGGGAAGCGCTCTTAATTACACTTATGAAGGGAGTCGATGGGTACGGATATGTGGTGTAATTAAATCGAGGTCCCAGTGAAAGCAAAACGAAAAAACTATACCTAGTACTTGAAACAGGGAGTACTGATGGTAAATGACTGAAAAAAGAGTGTGGGATAGCAGTGAGCTCTAGATAAGCGATGTAGCGATTATTGTTTGAGAGTAATCTAAGATTATAATAATTCACATTTTAATAAATAGGAAGGAAATTCGGCCTACATGTAGTTAAACAACAAGAAAATATGCACTGCGACCTGGTAATGTTATGAGAATCATTTTAGTGTAGAAATGATATGTTCTCAAAGAATGACACAATATTTAGGATCAATTAAAACACTTGTATCTCTTCTCCCAGTACTTGTCCAGGTTTTACCCTTGTCTGTCATCACCATGCCGCAATGGAGGATCCTGTGTAAATGTTCCAGGCCAGGAAACGTTCTGGTGTAACTGTTCCTTGGAAATCAGTGTGCTGCCTTACATTGACGACAAGTGCAACGTCAGTAAGTAACCAGACACTCATACTTTTATCTTCAAGGGCAACATTGGTTTGATTCTCAATTGAAGGAAAAATATTAAAATAGGCCCTTGGCTTATGCAATTCATAGCGAAATATTTTGTTCTGCGGAATCTTCAGTAATTTTGATCATTTGAGAAAATACCTGACGGGAGAGGTGTTTATAAGTAGTAATTACCATAATAATAATTAGCCCCCGATTTGCTATAATTCTTCTAGCAATTCGGTCGCGTAAATAAGATCGATAAATCGATTCAAGATTACTATTCAGTTATTATTGTGGTCGTTACGCCTGATTCCGTGGCCGTAACTTGCATTGTGTGTGCATGTCCTTTCTTTCTTCTTTACGAGACCTTGCATTATTTCAGATCAATCTCTAATCATTGAAGGATCTCCGGTCAAACGCGTTTTCTACGCAGGCGTGGTTAACGAGAAAATGAACTATTTTGAGGCTGAACGACTTTGTGACATGTTTGGAGCCATTTTGGCATCACTCGATCAGCTGACTTTTGCTCATTCGTATGGACTAAACCAGTGCAAGTAAGTCTGTACTTCAAATACAAAATTATCTATTTTCTTTTCAGTCCGGCCGTGAATTGAACCGATATTTGTTTGCTTTTGGAGATTAATTAAGAAATTTTAAGGGCTGTGTTGACCGAGAGGTTTGCTCTTCATTTCTAGCTCAGTAACTTCAGGAGGTCAGCATAGGAAGCACCCCCTCGCCCACCCTGAATAGGGTTGATATAATTCTTGAGAATGGGGTTGATACTAGGCTAGATCACCAGCCGCTGTTCGGGAAAGGAGCCCGCGCTCCTCCCCCGAAGGCAAACCGAGCCTAGGTTGTACCAATTACGCGAATAAGTATAGGTTTAATTTAACAGCTAAGTTTAAAGAGGAACTCACCAGCAAGGTTCAAGTCTACCGGCTGTATAATAATGATATTAATAATATTTAATTACTTTTAAAGCACTTTTTACATTTACATATGATCAAATGCGCCTTCCAATCTCTAAAAAATAATATACCTATAATAAATTAAATTACATGATTCAATGAAATTACATATTATAAAAGACTAACTAACTAACTAGTCTATTTATAATGAGTATTTGCATGAGTCCATTCAAAGAAATTTGGAATATGCAATTCTGAAGAAGTGCGTTTTGAGCATTGACTTAAAAGTTTTTACATAGATTTGGTCACGAATCTCCTTTGGTAGTGTGATCCAAGTCTTTGGGGTAGACGCCCCAAACGATCTGTCACCTAGAGTGGCCTTAAACTTTGAAGTTTTATCCCCAAGGAGCAGTCCATTTGATGGCGATCGTATAGAGTATCTTTTGTTTTCCTTGATAGCTAATAGATTACTTGAATACTGAGGTGTTTTAAAATGAATGGCCTTATATGTTAATAGTCCTAATTTAAATTGAATTCTGTATTTAATTGGAAGCCAATGTAGCTTGAATAAAACTGGTGAAATGTGATCAAATTTGGGTGTGTAAGTAACTAAGCGAGCTGCAGTATTCTGAAGACCTTGAAGTTTGGAGAGATGTGCAGCGGGAACATTGTATAGTAAGCCATTACAATAGTCTATTCGTGCCATAATTACTGCTTTCACAAGAAGCTTTGCGCTATTCTGTGTAAGATACTTGCGTATTTGTCTGATATTATGCAGATGGTAGTATACGGACTGGCAGATCTTATTGATATGTGTTGACATACATAAGTTACAGTCAACCCAGGCTCCTAAACTACTTACAGCAGTTGTCTCCACTGAGACATCTACATGACCAACTTTGATGTGGTCAAACTTGATCTTATTTAGTTGTGGCTTAGTGCCAATAAGGATTTATTTCTGTTTTTTCTCTGTTGGCTGTAGCACCGATTATAGTAATGCCCCTGTCAGTGTCCTGACCAGTCGTAAACTGACCATCGTATCCCTATTTATATTTCAGTTATGGCTGGCTTATTGATGCTACTGCTCGTTATCCAATGCAAACTGTCAAGTCAAATTGTGGAAACAGAACCGGAGTCATAGGAAATACATCGAAACGTGATAAGCATAACAAGCGATATAGCGCATACTGCTACAAACAGTAGAAGATTATTCTAGTGAAGACGATTCCAGCGACGATAATAGCTGCAAAATAAAAACTGCTATCACTTGAAGCAACTAATCGAAACAAGTTTTCATTGCTTGTATAAAGCACTTTAAGTTTTTCATGACAAACGAAGGGAAACTTAAGCATTCAAGTATAACATTCTTTCAAATGATAAGCAAGAAAGTAAACTATTAATTGTTGAATGTAGTATTTTAAGAAAAAAATAATTTTGCGGAAAAAAGTTCACAAAATAATAATTTTTTTTCCAAGAAAATGTATTTAATGCCGTATTATTAAGAGGAAGCATTGTCCCGGGAAAAGGAGAATCACTCACATATCCCAGAATTCCTCGCTTCCAACCATATTATTCCTGTCGTGCTCACGTGATCGCATCTGATCGAAATGGACATCATGCAAGAACAAGCGACAACGTTTCGCAAATCAAAGTTTTCATATTTGTATTGCGTCCACTCCGATTATGTTTTTGAATTAACGGTATCAAGCTTACCTTTTTTGAAATTAAACTAAAAGGTTTGTTTGGGCACGTGCGTTTCCCTGGATCTCTCTCGGACCGACTTATGATTGTTTCACCCCATTGCGAGCTAGTTTTGGATAAAGTGAAAGATATCTTCTCGCACTGCTTTATAGAAATGATCTTAAGTGTTGAACTCCAGGTACAAATCTCGGAATATAATAATACGTTCGATATCTGTTTTTAGGTAATTCCACAGACTTAGTGTGAACATCAACATTTGAAGTGCCAGAATGTGCAAACTGAATGTATAAACCTAGACATCGAGTAAAAGCGAGTAAAAGCTTTAGGTAATTGATGCAAGAAACATAAGAACGCCACTCTAAGACAAACTCATAGCTTTCCCCAAGGAAAACAACAGCTTTCTCTGGCAACGCAGGACAAAGATAAAAATGACACTCACTTACCATGCACGATTATTCAAGGTCATTCAGTCGTCAAGCCATTTAACAGTTATAATGTTCCAAAGAGTTTATCTGAAAGGAGGTCAAAAGGTTATTATTTAAGTTAGAGGCTTACTGTCTGTAAATGTGATGTATGATAAAGTTTCAAATAAAACGAAGTAACCAACATACTTAAGTGTGTCCCGATCCGGCGATTGAAAAAGGTCCTTCTGTAGAATTGAGGTTCTGTCACATGTGAAATTTAAGCGTAAAGCATCATTGGACGCCTGATTAATCCTCCCTTGTCCCGGGAGAAAAGTCTGTAATACACTTCATTAAATTCTTTGACCTTACTTTTTGATATTTGCCAATGGTACCTCATCTGCATGATCCAGCAAACTTTGTTTCAATTCTTTTTTTCGAGCTGTTAATTACTAAAATATTGAGTGCAAATAGACTTAGTTGTGTTGTTTGTAGAACTATTAGCCAACGAAGTGTCAATTTTCGCTGCTACAAATTTACCGAAATAGCTCTTATTATAATTTTGGGTTAAGCCGGAATGACGTCATCAGTCCTCTCATATGGATATTTTAAAGTTTTCAAACTAAAATATCTCAGAAACTAATGCAGATATTTGCTAACCGTAAACGGCGTTTTGAGTCACAAGGCGGGTAAAAAATTGATCACAGTAGCACTTTAAATGGTTCTGCACCCAGAATTCGGTGTATGACATTTGCAGACTGCGGTCTGCAGTCTGCAAATGCCATACACCGCCCAGAATTGGCATGGCACGCTTTTAATTTCAAACTATATTTGTTTTAGACTCTGTCATTGCATTGGTTTGAATGTATTCTTCAGAATGGAAGTGTGTAGAAAACGTTTAATACACAGAACGAAAAAACAAGCAAACAAATCTACTCTCGGTGCTCCAACCCCAATACTGGCATTACAGTGATTTTACCCTGTTTTTTTACGAAACGTTTACTAAGAACCGCACAAAGGTGTATAAAGAAAGTGCAGAGCCATTGCATTGCTCATTAAATGCCGTTTTCCAAACCTCGGGTTGTCGAACAAGTGAACTAATTACACTGATCCTCTCCCAAAGTGCCTAGCATTGATTAATCAATTAGTCAGTTAGTTAATAGCGTGCCTCCTTGTTTCAGATTCTTTACTGTTAGTTAATCAATTGGCGTAAAGCGAAAATGGACAAATTGAAAATTGTTTGTAGTTCTATTTTCCGAGACAGGAACTCTAGAACGTATTACTAAGTGTTAGAGATCCTCGCAGACAACAAAAAACGCTTTAAAGGTATGTATTTATCTTTAATACATAAGTTATAACAATTACATTAATTACATATGAACTCAATTATGACTTTTCTTTCCATGAGTTCTCGTAGCCCGGTGGATAGAGCGCCTGCTGCCGGGTGTTTGGGAGGTCATTGACCCGATTCCTGTTGGGGACTCAACTATTTTCTTTCTCGGGCGCTCGTGTCATGTTGATCAATTCACCTTTCACATTGCATTACCGAGTTCAGAATTCACCATCGTTATTTACCTATCTCTACTTATGGATTGCATGGTTAAACAGCCAGTTTGTACGAAGTCAAAATTCTAAACATGCGCTCACATCCGGGTTACGGAGTTTCTCAGTTAGCACTTAATATAATGTTCACGTAATGTCAGATTCGATTAAACACAGTTAAGCGGTGATAAAAAAACACATAACCTTGCTTTTCAATGCGAATGTTCCAGTCCGTTTTAGAGCATAACAGCGACGACCAGCTGTATCGCAGAAGAATCGCAGAGGACACAAATTTCTACCTTCACTAGCGCTCCCTTTAGTCAAAACTCGAATCAACTGTCCTCGCAACCGAAAGCTTTCCGAGCGTATTCCACGAGAAAAACGACTTTCGAGTCAAGTTTGACAGTTGTGTGGTTTTCCGGGACCAATCACAATACTTTGCAACGCATAGCAACCAATGAGATGGCTTCATTTTGTATAGAAAAAAGATTAGGCGAGATGGCGTTTTTTTCTTTTTAGATTCCATGTTGACGTGCTTCTGTTCAGTAATAGATCACAGAGGACGGAAGATCAGTGACACACTCGGCTATCGCCTCGTGTGCTATTTTTTTTTGTGTGTGTGTGTGTATGCTTGCACAAATCAACGTAGCCAAACAAAATTTGAAATATTTTCCACGGATTACCACAGTCGACTATATACTCCTTAATGATGGAACATTAAGCTGCGATTCGGATCCAAGCCCTGTCTCGTTCTTATAGTCCAAGCTAGTCTCTCCAGGAAATAGTGGCGGTCTCCTAGTCGCAAGATGCTCTCCAGAATGTATTTCTCCAGTATTTATGTCTCTCGTGCTTTTGGCGCAAATTCTCTCTAGGTATCAGCTAAGATACTCGTATCTTCACATAACGTTTACCCGGAGAGTAGAAATTACGTGGTGAAAAATATACAAGTCGTCTGCAGCAATATTAGGAACTACTCTAATTTAAAAGTGAGATTTGTATTAATCTGTCGAAGAGCAGACATTGCGTAGTGAAACATTATTCACGAATTGCACTGAACCAATGAAAAGTAAAATTTATACTGAAATGCGGTGTTATTTTAAAATCAATACATGGCGTCACCATGGTCGCAGGTGTTTAGCTGTTTTTCAAAATCAAAGGGTCTCCTAGGATGAAAATTTAATTTAAAATTCAAAAGTCATAATCATTATAAGACAGTATATAACTCATTCTATCGTACTGCTGTCAGTTGTTTGCATAACATCTCTTCAATGAGATACAGACACTATGAAATCATTAATTATAACTAACCGTTGACGGAAAACCTCTAATGAAGAAGAAGTATCTACTTTCGAAGCACGAAGGGTAGTTGCCTATTTATGCAAATTTATAATATAGATAACAGCCTGAGCGCGTTCTGGTTGGTCAAAAATCCATGTTATATTAGAAGACAATTTATCATAAAGCAAATGCAAAAGACTAAACCGTGTATTACGTTGTGATAAAACACTCCGAACACTTGGCATTTTCTACAGTTTCCTCGTGTTCTCAAATGCTCGTCGTGTTTCGTCACAGTGTAAAACACGGCTTAGGCTTCTGTTTTTTTGTTAAGTACAAATATATGTAATTAAGGGTCACAATGTTATTGTAGAGTCTTTCTATTAATAATTTATTGTTTCGACGTAAAAGCAGAGTGGAATTCGTTTCCTTTGCAAGACTTCAACGTACGTATACACCTTTAAGGTAACTTCCTCGTCAAACCATTTTAAATTAGCATAGCATCGATATTCCCATTTTAGGAGGAAAATATTTTTTCCCAGTTTTCATACGTATCCCTAATAATAGCAATGTTTTTCCGCAAAGCACTCAAGCTCATTAAGCCAAAACAGATATCAAATCAAGCATTCTGGAAACTTCATTCTACTTATTATTGAGCACAAGAATGAAGGCACTACAGCGTTTTCTCGTTTCAAATTTCCGCCGTGGTTTGAGAGTAGTGAATTGGCAGCATTAGAGTTGACTATCCTCTGCTCGTTTAAAAGATATGTCTACTTTTAACGCAGAAAATAAATAAGCCTGCATGCCTAACTGATAACAAGGCTCACGAGTGTTAAGTTTAAACGAGAATTGTTTGTCCACCAAACACTCCCGCACGATCAAGAATTGCTTGGTGACCACACATCTCCCCGTCTGGACACCTTGACCGTGTTTGATACAATTTGAACGACGAAAAACATTTTATCACACATCTTAAAACACTTTTTTTCGCTTAATGGACCGTGATCAAACATGTTTGATACCGTTTGGCCTCATCAACATTGCGTTGTTCTGTCACCAATCGTGTTTTGTGGCCGAAAATTTTCTGTTTGGACAGGGCTTTAGGTAATCATACGCGTTAGGCTTTTCCTCCAATCTGAAAGGAAGTAATCCATGGAAAGTCAGTTGGACATTATAGCGAACTACTTTTTTGTCTTAAATTTTGCAACATGACGGGCAATCCAAGTTCAAATATTCAAATCTTTAATGGAGCTCTTTGACCTCTTTTTTTGATATTTCAATTTTCTCAACACAACCGTTCAAAATTAATCATGCATTAGTTTAGTCAGAAAGTAAAAAATGAAATTCCTTTGTTAGTTTAATGAACTTAATTTACTGCCAAAAAAAGTTAGAATACAAAAGACATGCATTTGTTTAGATTTAAATTTCTATCGCGTTGCTAAGTTTGAACTTGATCCGATTAAAAACACACAATAAGTTCCTAAATAATGTCCATTTTAGGCTCGCGGTTTATCCGGCTTGATAATCGGTGACAGGTGCGGGCAGAGTGAAGTTAACTCACATCTCAGACTCATTCATTTTAATTCATGCAGTTTTACTCCGTTATGTTTTCGTTCCAAACACTGGAGAAAAAAAAGGCAACTAACAGATGAACATGAAACATACTTTTATACAACGCACTCTCGTGGCAATATTCCACCACTCGTGCGTAACCCGAGAAAATACAAGACCACGAGAGAGCATCGCATAACTATTTTACACCATACCATGCGATATACAGTGTGGACAACTCCATCAATGCAACTGGCGTGAAGCATATGGTGAAAAGGTTAGGTGAAGTGCGACGGCTTTCCTCTATTCTGATTGGCTATATTTTCTATGGGGCATGTTGTACATAATGTAGTCAATAAAGAAAGGCTTCGAAAGTTTTTTGTTATTAATATCGCAAAGAAATATTTTACACAATATACCGTTGAGAAGAACGAAAATTTGTATCATATATATTATCTGGAAATTCGTATAAAGAAATCAACTACAGGGAATTAGTTTCAAAGTTGTGACTAACCGGTAAGGGGACTGGACTTCAATTCTGAGGTATAAGTCACCAATGTTTACACTTACGTCATCATCTGAGTTTCCCATCGTTTCTTACATTTGAAATTTAACTTCCCCTGGCTTGCTTTAAACTAAAATGCCTTGTTTTCTCTGTAGGGCCAATGTTCAACATGGTATCTTTCAAAACAATCGTTGTTTTGATGAGCAGCCTGTCCATGGTGCTCCCAGGCCTTGGCTGCACTCAACAATTAGGCATACACGACAGGACATTTTACAAAGTACCAGGCACGTCCCTGGTTGGAAAAGTAAAGCTAGCGATGAAAGTAAAGGATTCCCTCGATTGCTCTTTTCTGTGCTTAGAACACGTTCCCTTCGTTTGTCTGTCCTTCAATTTTCGCAAAGCCAATGAAAGCGGTTATTACACATGTGAATTAAGCAACTCGGAAAGATACTTGGAGTCTCAAAATATGCAAGAGCAACCCAGCAGTGATTACTACGGCACAACGGCTGAAGTAAGTTACTACCTCACTATTTGCAAAATGAGAAAGTCATCTCTATTGAACCAAACCAAAGCAACCAATGCGAAGCCTTTATATTCCTTTACCCTTTGAATCCTTTGCAGACCGGTGTAGACACAAACTTAGATTCTTTATTTCGAATTTTTGGCGAGAGGAGAGTAACTGGGCTTTCCTCGCCAACGAATGAGAATCAATTCTAAGACAATAAACTGTAAAGTTGCGACACAACGCTGCCTGTCCGCCTGTCCGTCCATCCGCCAGTCTGTCTGTCTGTCTGTCAGAATATCTGTCTGTCTGTTTTCCTGCCTGACCGCCTGCCTGCTTCTTTGCTTGCTTACCTCTTGACCCGTGTGGTGGGACATAATGGCATAATGAAACCCCCTCCCTTTGGTCCCTATATTATACAACCCCGCCCCATATGAGGTTTACCTCAATAAACTCAATCATGACCGTTCGGTGCCGGGTGGTTTTAAACGTGTCGCAATTAATTTAATTTAATCTAATTGTATATCTTTTTTTCTCAGTCTCTTTTCTATATCTTCCGACTGATGCCATGTTCAAGCAATCCGTGTAATTATGGAGGATCTTGCATCCAAGGTCCGGGATTGGGAGAGTTCTCCTGTCAGTGTGGTATCGAAATTACAGTCTTACCATTCATCGACAATACGTGCAACGTTGGTAAATAGAATTCACATTTACTGATCGAGAGCAAGCAGACAAACGACTGGTGTTTATACCGAGAATATACGGGTGACTCGTGGGGTATTTCATGGTATAAAAACCGAAAACTAAGTAATATCGAATATTCTATACTATGCCATTATTAAATACAATGGCCAACAGAATCAATGTGACACGCGCGTAATTGGAAAGTTGGAGGTTAATACAGTATTGAAACCACGTAACACCCGTGAAATAGCAACTATAATTTTTTTTTTCTTTTTTATGAAAGTTTGGGTTCCGGAAGAAGGCAATACTGCCGATATACCAAATCCCCCTGGGTTGTCACTCTTTTAAAGGAAATTTGTGAGTCCCCACGGGCCAAAGAAAATTTGACCTCGGTGGGGCTTGAAGGATAGATCTTACGATACTATACCTGTATTGAACTTGGATAGGACCAGCTCGGAAAATCTGAGGATTTTAATTTCTGGACTTGCACATGTATATGCGTACATGTATATCTGACTGAATTCGCAAAAAGGTATCCGCAGGAGACTCAAAGACAGTCCCGGCAGCCAGGGTGCTCTGACCACCCCCCTGGCTAGCAGATTGGCCAATCACGCATTCACGTGACACCCAACACACCAGCAGGGTGCT
>OMLO01003510.1_pt1 | contig 12930 bp, 4 predicted proteins | sample 1674811 | NCBI WGS metagenome assembly OMLO01 (sample SAMN06265003, study PRJEB25207) | coral metagenome | isolation source: Coral host | place: Mexico:La Bocana,Puerto Morelos, Mexico | collected 2008-11-13
TTACATTGACCAAAAATTTACCTAGGTAAGTAAACTCTTTTACCGCGGTAAAAATCCCAAGTGTAAACACGGCATTAAATGTGAACCCCTAAAATTTCTAACACAAAAGTTTACAGTTTAGTTTAAGAATCAGTTTGTCTGCTTATGTACCAATCTTCTAGGAATAATTTTTAAACGTCATCACTTCTGAATGCATTGCGTGCCGTTTTAGTTTTTGTGTTGTTTTGTTTAAAAAAAACATGAAGTAGAAGGATGCAATAAAAGCAAGTATACTTTACTAAAGAAGCCTTCCTTGCCTCTACAGACACTTTTGAGTCTTAGTAAGCTGGCTCTTTTAGCATCAGATGAAAACAATGGAGCTGATCTGGAAGGTAAATTAGCTTAAATGACAATTATTAGCAAACATTATAGCCATTATGTAAATTGAAACAATCAGTGTAAAGCCAGTGGTAATTGTTGGGATATTCATTCCTCGTAGACTTTTGACTCAAAACATACTCTTTACCCTTTTCATTTGAAATACACAGTAAAAGTACATATCATAATTATACTTAACTGAAATTAACTGGCAGCACTTCATTTATGGATTTCAGGTACATGTCACCTATTACAATACTATAATACAAAGTCAATAACTTTGTGGCAATTCCACGAATTGAGGGAATTTTGTCACTTAGAACATTAACAGTCAAAATATTTGCTCTATTTACAATAATGACTGGCATATGTTAGCAGAAAAAGGGTTTAGATGACAGGAATTTAACCATTGTAAATTCTTCCTGGTTTAGCAGAACTGATTTGAGTCATAACTATGATTGCCTGCGAATTTTCATTAAAAAAATGGCAATGGTATTTTTATTCACAGTCTCCGTGTTTAAGAACTGTGCTTCCATCTTCCTGCTCTAATTGCAGAGCTTCATCAAAACTCCATGCCACTCGACTGGCCGTCTAAAATATTATATAAGTCAACCCCAGTTATTGAGTGCATTAAATTACTATGTGATTCACCTTCACAGTCTGGCCTGTCATTGGCCAATTGCTCCCAGTTCTCAGGGTTGATACAGCACTGCTTCAAGTTATGACTGTTCTTGAAAACATCTTTGTTGCCTTCCCTGGTTTACGTTACGTTCCTATTGATCAGTTCACTGTACAGGATTTTCTTTGGGAGTCTGGATATTCTGTACGAACAAGGTGACTGGCCCAACCAAGTTGTTTCTTAATAATATAGGACTCAACACTTGTGACGTTAGCTTCTTCCAAACACTGCTGTTTGTTTGTTTGCCATGCCACATGATGTTGAGGGCACTGATGATATCTCTCCAGACTGGCGGCTATAGGTTGTCCATGCTTCCAAGCCATACAGCAGGGTTGGTAATATTATGGCTTTGTATATTTTATCTTGGAGTTGGTGTAGATGTTTCTGTTATTAAAACCCTGTCTCAGAGTCATTACATCAAAGCTTGACCATTGCAATTTGTTACAGTATGGTTTACCCAAGCACATGACTAAACAGCTCCAACGTGTGCAGAACGCAGCTGCTCAAATTGTTTCTCTCTAGCCCAAGTTCTGTCATAGTACACCTGTTCTTAGGAGTCTCCACTGGCTCCCAATTTATTTCCGTATCGAATTTAAGATACATGTGCTTATCATTACCTGCAAGACTCTCTCTGACCTAGCTCCTGCTTGCATTGAGGATCTCGTTGACAGCTACATTCCTGGATGTTATCTAAGATCTGCAAAGAAAAATTTACTCGCCATGTCTGGTTTCAAAAATGGCCATCGTGCTTTCTCTGTTGCTGCGCCATTGTTTTGGAACAGTCTTCCACAACATGTTAGGGATGCAGATTCACTAGACATTTTTAAAAGACAGCTGAAAACAGTTATTTTTAAGAGTGCTTTTTTAAATTGATAATTTTATTGTAGTCATTTATTTTGTAGCATATTAGTATTCTTTTTTTAGCTTTTTTAATGCTTTATTGTAAATTTGAATTGTTAACATTGTAAATAGTGCCTTTGGACCGTTGGGAAAAGGGCGCTTTAGAAATGTTATTATTATTATTATTATTATTATTATTATTATTATTATTATTATTGTTATTATTATTATTATTAGTGCTATGACACATCCCTGCTTGACTGTAATCTTCACTTCAAAACTTTCGGTAGGCTCGCCATCAATAAGTATCGATGCAGACATGACTGTTGTCATGCAGCAGTCAAACCATACTGATATATTTCACTAGGCATCTGATTTTAGATAGCACTTTCCACAGTGTTGGCCAATATACAGTGTCAAACACTTAAGTCAGATCAATAAAAGCCATATAAAGGTCTTTATGCTGTTCCCTATACTTTTCCTGAATCTGTCGTGCTGAATCATATCAACAGTCCCTTGTGATGTTCTGAAACCACATTCAGACTCTGGAAGGGCTTCCTCAGCAGTGAGGAAGAGATGGCAGGCAAGGAAGCAACCAAAGATCTTCTCAGCAATAGAAAGCAGGGATATTCCTTGATAGTTTTCACAGTTTGTCTTATCACCTGTCTTGGAAATGTTGACAATCAAAGTATCTCAAAGATCCCTGGAAATTACTTTCTTGTCCCAGATTTATGTGAAGAGAACGTGCAGTTTCCCAATGAGAGCTGGGCCAGCAGCCTTGTGTATTTCTGCAGGGATATCAACAGAGTCAGCAGTCTCACCTTTATTCATAGCACCTATAGCTAAGGCAGTCTCCTCCAGAGGTGGTGGTTCATCAAGATCGCTTTTTAATGGGAGTTGAAGCAAATTCATAATTGCATCATTGTTGGGGTCTGATTCAGCAACTCACAGAAATGTTGTTTCCATCAAGTCCCTGCGAAGGATTCTACCCTTGCCTGCAACCGGTCTAAAATCCTGGGACGTTTTGGTGGCTGCAAAAAAGGCTTTGCTGTTATTGCTGTCACATAAAGCACAATTCTCGCATGCTTTTTTAACCCGCCAAATTATTTTTCATCTCACGAACCCAGCGCTAGACTTTAGAGAACTGTAGTAATCTTGTACTAACTGTAGTAAAAGCAAGTAATCCTGTAGTAAATGTAGTAAAAGCAAGTGATCCTGAGTTTCACAACGAATTGATACGAAGCAACAGGGGTCTGAAATCAGTCCTTCTAATGCTAAAAGTATTTAAAGTATACCAAGGAAGAGAAGTGCATGTTGATCTGTGACATAATTGGACTTTGTATTTTGAGTAGTGCAAGTATAAGTAGCCTAAGTACAGGTATAGTGTATGTAGTAAGTACATGTACAGTGTACTGTAAGTGCATTATCTAAGTGTAATATTAGTAAAAAATGTACAAAAATGTAAATCATGTTTATAGTGGTCATGCAATATACAGGCACTATACAAGCACTAAGCTTAGTTAGTTCACAGGCGTGCCACTGAAACAAAGGAAACAAATATTTCAAATAAACATAGCACAGTTAAATATTCCAACTGGTAGGAGGCAGACCAATTGGCTATTTACAAAGCATGGCCAAGGATTTGAACTCGGGACTAACGAGAAACAAATCCCGCTAATGGCAGGGTGGAGGCCTCAAACCCTGGACCTCCAGATTACAACATTAGTGCTGTAAGTAGTGTACAGCTGTAAGTCTGTGTCCTGTAAGTAAAATTGAATTAGAAAAAAAATAGCCAAGGAAGGGAACTACCTGATGAAGAGCAGCGAGTACAGAGCATGCAAAGACCAAACAAATCAAAACTGAATCAGACCAGGATGGTACAGTTAACTCAGCAGCTACGTTAGTCTGCACATGATGTGGAAATTATGTTCATGCAAGGCAAGCTGCAAGCTTGCTGGGTTGACTGGTGTGAAAGAGGAATCAGAGGTAGACAATAAGCAGAGGATATTTACCTCTGCCTAAGCAAACATAAGATACCGACAAGAGCATATTTTCTGCTAATTCCACGGTCAAACTCAGGAAAATACTACTCTTAACAGAAGAAATTAAAAGACAACAGCCCTAGTCACTCCAGTCATTTGTCCACCACTATCAGCTATAATGAAGGACTTAACCTTGCTGACCCTTAACATACATTGGAAAATCTTGAAATAGATATCATCTCAATGGGAATGACTACTACAGTCAGCTGATCACTAGCAAAGGGTGAAAACAAAACAAAACCTTAATTGCCACGGAAAACAAATTTGGATGGCTCCTTTCTGGGTCTGTTCACAAAGGGGATAGCGATGAAAACTACTTATGAAAAACTATTATGAAAATGAGTGAAATCATTCCAGTGGAAGAGGCAAAGCTCAACAATCTATTAAACAATTCCTTGAACAACTTAGTCTGTGATTTATAGAGAAAGTACATAGATCGTAAATCAGCGCAAACGAATTTTGCATTATATGCCAAAATCTCTTCCTGAAAGCTACCCAGCAAATAACCTACAGACAAGAAATATCATTCCTAAAGAACAAAAACGAATTTAAACAACCTGTAATTGTTCAACAATTCAACTTTTATCTTAACAACAAAGACCTAATATGTTGCCGTGGAGGTTACAGAATGATTATCTACCTTGTGATACAAAGTTTATGATCCTCATACCCAAAGATTGAACAAAACTCTTGTCCAATCCATGCATAGAGAAGTATAAGAAATGAGAAATATTGACTCATATCAGACAATCATATTGAATTCCTCAAGGTCCACAATTTGTCAAAAACAAATAATCTCCAAATGCATATGTGCAGAAAAACAGAGGGGCCACCCTTTCATTCTGTACTCACACCATCTGTACCACCATTCAGCAATCAAAGTTATTTCAATTTACAGGAATTGATTACGGTATGTGGGACCTCTATAGCTCTACAAACAAGAAAATCAAAGTTCTTAAAAAAATGTATATCTGTCTGTTCACCTGAAGAGCAGTAAGAACCTTGCACCTAGAGTTAGTAGAAGATCAGACTACTTGGGCTTTCTTTAGAGCATTCAGAAGATTTATTAGTCCTTGTGGAGAGCCAGAATAACTTTTAAAGAGAAAAGAGTAGGTTCGTTGGAGACTATGTACATGTAGTACTATCCAGCTTTTACTCATTTATACTTTACTACAGTCATTTCTTCTGTAAATATGCTGCATTTTATCTAATCTTGTTGACCCAGGAGGGTGGCATTGTCATTACCTATGTCACAATACATGCAACATGAATTCTAGTTCATATTCAATAAAATGAATCAGTTACTGTATTAAGTGTTCAAGTCATTGCAATAGTTGTAACATTTATATGTAGGAAGAAATAATGGTAAAAAAACAACCCTTTTTAGGCCAAGGATTGGGGCTTAGGTACTAAATCTTATTTTGAGCCTTTGCAATACATTATGATTGTAAGTTAGCACCTTCATTTGGTTCCCTCTGTTCCAGTGAACATGTCATACAATGAAACACAACCTTTTTTGAACAGAAAAGGAGTTACTGGTAAACATGTATTTAAAAAAACATTAAACTTTTCATTAAACAGTTTTAAGCTTCTCCATACTACTTGTTTACTGAGCTAATTTAAAGTTTCCTGGCTTACCAATAATGTTTTCGTGGTAACTTCCCACAAAACTGTAATCTCTGATCTACATTTAAACAATGGTATTTTTTGTTATTTGAAGTTGGCCAAAGGGCACAATGATCTCAGTAGGTGACATACAGTGTAACATGAAACACTGCTGATTGTGTAGCTCAGTTATTAGAATATTACCTTACTTGACTTGTTTATGCCTAGTATCTAGTGTAGAGTCATGCTTGGTACAACGTTACTGTTTTGCTCATACGTAATTTGCTCATACGTAATTTGCTCATACATAATTCATTAATGGAACAGTTACCATACGTGTATGTAAAATTTGTAAGCTGTATCCTGGTCCCTTTTTATGTCTTTTTGGTACAAAATAATATATATAATAGACTTAACAATAATTTATGGTGTTATGATATCAAAAGAATGTTAACTAACTGTTTCATTATTTTGGGTTTTAGAAATAATAAACGAGCATGATATGTTACTTCATCAAGAAACTCTCCCATCTGCAGTTTTACAGGCAAGACAATTGTTTTGTTTAACTGTATTCATTTTGTGTACATTTGATGTTTTTATTAGAACTTTGCTATTCATAGCAGAATCACGGATGTGTTGTAGCTTAAGTGGGTAGGACACTGGTTTTGTAATCCAGAAAGTATGACTCAGCTACAGTGTCTTAGGCAGCTCAACTGCCTCTGAAGACAATTTGTTCCTTCTGTTGCCTTTGCAAAGAGACAAATAGGCAAAAACAGGAAACAGAGCATAATTTATTATAACATTAACACTGTCTTTGTCCTATCCAATAAATTTTCTTTCTGTTGTGGCTGCTTTAGCCCTTCAAAAAATGTACATCAGCAGGTAAATGTAAATTTAGTTTTGTTTTTACAGTTTGTAAATTTACATTAATTAACCAAACAGAAACTTGCTGTGTAATTGCACAGTTGAACATACCACGTCTGGAAATTGCAAGGTTTTCAAATTTGGAAGTCAAGCGTCATTTTCTTCCTTGTGAAATTTGTTTTCAGTTTTTTCTTATGCTTTGTCTATGATTTTATCCGTTTTAATAATAATAATATTTTGATAACTCGAGATCTTCCTCTTGCACATTGTTCCAAAGAAATATAGCTGCTTACATAAAGCAAAGAAGACAACTTCAGTCCACAAATGAAATGAGCTGTCAACACGTGCAAATCCTGATGAAGCCAATCATGTGTGCATGATGCGATTGTCATTTTACTTCCAAATAAAGTAAAAGTGATCCTCACTTGATTATTTTTTGAGTTTAGAAGATGGTAGAGGGTGCAATAATTCGGTGAATAATTATATACATTATCTAGTAGAACGACAAGATTTCATAACAACATTGCAGAGTTATTTGGGGAAACACTTTGGCATCTGCTGCGTTCAAGTACTTCGTAAAATAAGGGCATACCAAAACCGTGGATGAAACTGCTTAACGTGACAACATTCGACACTTACGGATTGTGTACATACATGACAGGTTTACAATGTTGTTCAAGAAGCAAATTATGAGACAATAGTGTCTTTAAAAGCAATTTATAAGGTGCTGATGAACAATTTGTATATGAAAATGTGAAATGCCAGCCGACAAAAAATTAAATACATTTATTCAGAATTTGTTTAATATCTTTGCTACTCAAGTAAACCTCTTTCGTGTTGACTAATTTGTCATTGGGTGTGTAAGTAAGACAGACTATGACTTTTCTAAAATAATCAGAGCAATCTTCAAAGTTAGACCAAAGACATCTTTGGATTAAATAATTGATTTTCACCTTTAGAACCTTTAAAAGGTTAGAATTGTTATCCTTTTATTTAATATCACATTTCGAGTAAAACATTCCACTTTCGCATGTAGTTTGACATAAATAGGTAGTAAAGAAAAACAAGACCCCAAAACAAGAAAACAAAGACCTTTGAAATTGTTTCGGTATGCTTGTGATAAGCTACAATGTTTTCCTAGTTGTATATCTTTCTTTCACACATAACTACTGTAGGCACAGCTTTCACCAAATGTGCTGAAGTATTGTTCATGCAGAATCTTGCAGGATTTTGAGCAGTTTCCAAAAAGTTTGATTGGAAATACAATTGTTATGTGCCTTGAAAGCATCGAGGCATTAAATTCACATTCTCAAATTGTTTTTTTTTATTTTCTCATCCACTGGAACTTGATGTAATGTAGCAAATAAAACACGATACAAGAATTGATAGGAAGCATAAATTTCTTATGTAAACAAATGGGGTATTACAGAGGTTTGTGGCAAGTGTATATTTAATGACTCTCATCTCGGTTTTATCTTCTCTCAGTACTACATGGTATGTTGTACAATTACTGATAAATACTTACGGAATGATTGAAAAATTATCAAATAACCCTCACCATCCTATTGCCTGCAGCAATGATAGTTTACTGAAAAATTAACACATTACCTGTGGGTAATTGGCCGGAAATTATGGTAAAGCAGAATTCTCTGTCAGTATAAAAAAAATTTCCCTATGAAGAACTTATGTGAACAATCTTATTGGCCTGGTTCACGTAGCTTCTTGCAAGCAGAGTGTTTTAGAATATTTCGCTGATGCGTTTAGTATTCTTACATTGTTTTTTAAAAACAGACAATGCTAGGTTTACACTGCATGCACGCCGACAAACGTCTACATCATGTTTCAGTTTCGCTTTGTGTTTTGCACAATAAAATTGTTTCATAAAGCAGAAATGCATTAAGATGAGAACTTTTTTAAACAAAAAAAAAACTAGCTGTGACAAGGTAAGGAAATTATTGAAGCACAAACACGTAGTAAAAAATTTGTGTGGAACGCTTTGTATGTCCATCCAATTTGCATCGGTTTTAAAGCAAAATTAAAAATTCTAGAGTTTGTTTTCTTATAAATGCTTCTTTTGATTACATGTGATAGCAAGTTCAGGACTCCTTGGCAGGATTCCTAGGTGACTCTGCCTTAAGTTATAGAATATTTTCCCGTTTTAAGCACCTGTTTAGACCTAGTAGAACCTGAGATAAATAAATCTGTTCAATTCATGGCGCCGCATAATTAGTGGAAAACGATAAAAAAATATGTCGGCACGCATGTACATGTAAACAAAACACTGACAAGAATAGAAATAATAACAAAAATGCTAGATGCATCAGTGTAAAATTTACATTTAGCACTGCCTTAATTTAAAAGTATCTACCCATTTCAAGACCTAGTAGATCCCGAGGTATTGTTTTTTTGAGAAAATTGCGAATCGAATTTCACAAGTTAGTTCAATTCCCAATGAAAATCAGAAGCAATGGTTGGGAAAACTTATTAGTTGCACGCTGAAAAATATTTTGGTAACAAAACCAATGAATAAAGTTTTCTTCGATTCTAATGATTATAAAAGGCTAACTGACTCAATAAGGTTTACAAACAGTTAAAATCGCCCAATTTTCATAGCATTTTTAATGTTTTTTCCATGGATTTTTCTTGTTATCAAATCCTTGAAAAACCTAGGGGATTAATTCATGAAAATGACATAAGAAACATTTGAAAACCCTGTAAATATACCATGAATATATTCACAGGATTTTCATAGCTTTCCATTTCATAGTGTAAGATATTCATTGTTTTGAACGTTACCAATCTTAATGCATCTACAGGAAAAAAAACGAAATTGTTTATTCTAAAATCATTCCATTTTGTTTTCATTTACCTTGCTTACTTATATTATAATAGTAAATGGTTTTGAACCCAGAAGTATCAGTAGTTTGTATAGTGTCGTCGTGCAGGTGAGTGTTGTTCTGAAAAGAACTGTTGTAGGCGCCTGATGTTTCAACAACTTGAGTGGAAGTCATCTTCAGAATCAAGTGAATAGTGTTTATAAGTCGATGGCGTTATAAGTCTGGTCTGTTGAAAGTGATTGGTCAGTTTAGGCATAATGGTATTGGATGTAAGACTTGTGTAAAGTTTGTCGGCAGTCGTTGGTTGGTTCTAGTAAGTTTTGATCCATCTGTTGTTAATCAAAATAAGTTTGTCTTTTAGAGGTCTGTCTATTTTTAGTTAAGGTAAGTAGGTCTGTTAGAGATCAGTTTGTCTGTTTTGTTTATGTCGTGAATAAATCATTTTTTAAGGTGCTGGTAGTTGTTGACGAAGAGTTTGTTCTAAGTTAGTGTACCAGCTTTCCAGAGTCACCTGATGCAACAAACAGAAACCCAAGACCTGTTACTACAGTGACTATACCTTACAATAAAGGCACTTCTGAGACACAATCACACAATCATGCAGCCCTAGAACATCTATGTACCCAACATGACTTCTGCTCATGTTGTTAAAATACCAGTCTAGTTGCCAGGTCCATAAGCTTCTCAGTATCCCCAGCCCACCCACTCTGTTTCTTGTACAGCATTTTAATCTTAATTAGTTTCATTACAAGTGTTCTCAGTATTGTTAATGGCAGGTTCCCACAGATGCTACATTGTATGATACCCTGAAAAGTATTTGAATAGTATGATTAATATTTTTTATTTGTTTCTTTTTGGCAGCAAGCTGGTTTAGATTTGGAGTCCATGCCCCCTTTGCCACCTACAGAACTGATTGAGGTGCAGTCCAAATTTTAAGATTATATATGGCATACATGTAGATACCGTAAACACTAGTGTATAAGCTGCACCCCCAACTTTCATGATTTTGGGGAAAAAACTTCCAAAACAGCACTCTCTTGAAAAAAAGCTGGTCGTATTTGCAGCAACATTAATAACTTAATCAATTTCAAAATACCTTTTTTAAAGCGTTTTTTTAAATCGATTTCCCTATTCCCTATGACTAAAAACAGTTGTCTTCATTGCTAAAGCCCACAGATGAAATGAAAACGATAGAATTTGAACGAAAATATAGCGCAGGAGAACGATGCAAAAAAGATAGCTTGGTAACCACGCAACATGGAAATGTTCACTTTTGCATCAGTTGTGCGTGGATATCATGTTTATCAAGACGTATGGAAGCCATTGATTGGAGGAAAACTTGTTGCTAAACGAGAGTTTGACAACCCTATGGACAAGCATGCCGTGAAAGTAGTGCTGGGCAATTAAACGGTTGGCCATTTGCCTCGTGAGTTCTCCTGAATAGCGTGGTATTTTCTTCCACTTAGTGGCGAAATCAGTGTTCAAGTGATCGGTCGCAGACGACATTTGCAAGCCGCTGTGGGAAGGAAATCCATTCCAGTTACACTTTGCCCTTGAAAGAACTACTGCCGAACAAGGTTCGGGTTTAGAACCTGAAGATCCAAACAAATTGCTCGTTAAGAAGCCATCACTTCTACCCAAAGCAATGATTAACAAAAGGTTTCACCATGTTTAATCTTTATTCACTGAAGGGTTTCACTTCATTTTATGACCCCTCCAAGCCCTTTTACTCCCTCTCAAAGCAATGGTCTCGTGTATAAGCCGCACCCAAGAGTTTTGGCTCAAAACTTAAGCAGAAAGGTGCAGCTTATACACAAGTGTTTACGGTACATGTAGGTGTATACTATCCGATCAAGCAAGATCTTAGCTATCTCTGAATCAAAGCATTGCCTGTAATCATGTACACGTATTTTTGCCTAAGGTCTCAAATTTCAATGTTTTGAAGGCTACTAATCTTGATGCATCTACCGGAAATGAAGGGAAATAATTCATTCTTAATTTGTTCCTTTTTTTCATATATTTGTATCTTGCTAACTTAACTTACTTAAACTTGCTTAACTTACCAACTAAATACACTTTTTTGAGTGAAAGAAATGAATACAATATGAATGGCCCACTTGTGGAGGTGTGAATTTTTTTAATAGTTAATAACTTTTATTTCTTTAATTTTTATTTTTAGCTCATTTATGTTTTTAATTATTCTTTTAATTCACTCGGTTTTACATTTTATTTTATTTTTATTGATCTATTTAGTGTTAGTCTTTTTGCACTCTGTACTCCTCATTCTTGTTCACATGGTCATAATGTGAATGTCTCTTTCAATTAGTGCCTTCAGTGGCAATTTAATATCTTGCATTAAAGGCAATTCTTTAAAATGGGAATTTTTAGCAGGGATTTCTTGAAGGTTTCTGGCATGTAAACTTTTCAAAAATTTGACCGGGAAAGCGAAACATGCACTAACGCTTTGCCGCTTTAAACGAAAAGGCGTTTACTTTACATTGAGCGTCCGTTTAAAACGGGACATGAAAACCGTTTAAACCCCTGGCACATCCGTTATTTAAACTCACGATCCACTAATCATTTTTTCCACAACGGTTGAATGGCTAAATTTTTAGTTTAATCCGTTTAATGTTTTGGGTGAAATGTTTAAGAATTTAGCTCATCCGTTTAAAAGAAGTTTGCATCTGTTTAGACAAGACGTATGGACGTTAAGCCATTCAGTTCGTTTACAGGAAGTTTACATCCATGAAACATTAAAGGCAAACATTTAAACGTTTAGCTTGACTTTCGAAAGAAAACTGACATTAACAATTACCTCAGTGTTTTGCAACATTAGTATCGTTCGAGTTCCGAAATCAAATGTTGCCCGTTGAAAATATTAAATATAACCTATTGATCAGTTTATAACCTATTGATCAGTTTAATAGATTCATTGATACAAGGTCACCGCTTTAACCTTCAGTGTTATGCCGAAATTTGCTCAAGATGTTTTGCTCTTCATCGCATGTTTACTATCATTCCCATACTATAATTGTTTTCTACCACGTGTCAGTTTGCCAACGCTTATAACTATCTCAGTTCGCCAACGTCCAAAGTACTTTTTGAAAAAGGTCTGAATATTTACAAATTATCAGTGGAAGAACATGTCACCTTTATTGCGAGAGGAATTGTTTGTTTCAGCTTGAAAATTTTTATTTCACTCTCCCCAATCTTTCTCTCCCCACACAATGTTTATGATATGGCCGATCGCATTTGAAAATGTTATAAACCATCCATCGCCTGTAAAATTCTTGGGAGGAGTTGGCTAGGTTAGTACGTTAACGGCTCTTTGTCTAAATTGCGATTTTGATACCATTAGCAAAAGAATAGCAGTTTGTCAACTATCTCTACAATCTCTACGGGATTATCTACCGTTCATGTTAAATTTAAGGTATTGACTAATGATGATTGTCATGCTGTCCATCTCTTAAAACGATGACCGCGAGAAGTGAAGAATTAAATGGCAGTCATTGCGGCGATCTCAGTTTTGGACAAATATTTGTCTTTCCATTTCGGCCTCTATTATTTCAACATTTTAAGCTACCCAATAAAAGTTTTTTTTGGCAACCATAAACGTTTAGGGCTATCCGTTTAAGAGTGTGTCCATGAGTGCACCAGGCAGGCGTGCTACATGCCATCTCACCGATTTCAGTGAAACTTAGCCAGT
>OMLO01003511.1_pt1 | contig 12927 bp, 8 predicted proteins | sample 1674811 | NCBI WGS metagenome assembly OMLO01 (sample SAMN06265003, study PRJEB25207) | coral metagenome | isolation source: Coral host | place: Mexico:La Bocana,Puerto Morelos, Mexico | collected 2008-11-13
ATCGTTTTAAAGAATGTATCGATTACATGCATTACGTCAGCATATATAATTGTGACACCACGATAGATAGATAGATACTAAACCCAGAACTTAACTCGTGCTACCTTACAGGTAGCCCGAGTAATTACGGAAAACGGAAACGAAAAATAATAATTTTGGACCAATTTACCGTACTTTTAAATTGCGAATAGGGCTAAAACTGCTTCAAATACTAGCAATTTAGGCCTATGCGCTAGTTCAGAAATGCTTTAAAAATAGTGTTTTAGGCCTAAGTAAAGGCTGCTTGCGGTTAGCTCTGAAATGTTGTTAGGTCAGCGAGTATTTTGATTCTGTAAATTAAAAAAAATCCAACGCAATGAACCACATCCTTGCCTCGGTTGATTGGTCCTGGCCGTACTCATCCCCTGCAGTTGCTTGAGCAAAGCGATGACTTCGGCCATTCCGCTTTCGTTTGCAGCGATTTATTTGGTTTCTCTCAACGTTAAGTGATCACCAACGGTCATCTAGTGACATTCCTTGAGTTCGCTGCGTTAATCGTTCTCCAGCCCAAGTATAGAAAAAGCAGACAGGTTCGATGTTTGTTATATTAGTAATGGCTGTACCTTTTTATGGAGAAAAGGAAGACATATCCACTGGCACAGTACGAGGACAAACAGTAAAAGACATCGTAGACTTAAGAAGTAGCGCATTTGACGATCGAGAAGAAGATAACGAAGACACAGCTGTCAAAACGGCCTTAACGTAACCGTGAGCCTACTCTTGATCATCTGGCCCTACTCTAGGTCACTTTTAAGTCAACGCTACGAAGGACAAACTCACTAGGGACCCAATGCATGTTTTCGTGCGACATGAAACATGCTTTAAAGAGATGAATAAGTAAATTGTAATGTAAATTTTTTGGAAGTAATGAGTCAAGTAAAATAAATGTGTGCTTTCGAGGGGCAATTCTCAGTTGATCCTCATAGTGTAGTGGTGTAGAAGAGAGACTAGTGAGCGAGAGGTATGCGAAAGATAATGGTTCGAGACCTGCAGGGTTACAAAGAAAAAAGGAAAAAAAATTCGCAAGGAGCCTGGATAATATGGAGGAGAAAAAGAGAGAGGAATGGAGGTAGGGGAAGCTGAAAATCAGCGAAAAGACAGCGCTCGCAATGAAATCCTCTTTTATTCATACAGTAAGTAGTAATTATCAATGTATATATTCAATACCTTCGGGAGTTTCTATTGTCTTCGAAAACAATAGAGTGCATACATAATTAATCCTTCTGCATGCATAATAAATGTATGGGGTTATACGGAAATCTTTCCTCTAAAAATATTACCGGCATGATTTGACAGATTTCCGTACAACCCCATAAATTTATTATGCATGGCGTTAAAAAGATTATGTCCGATGTAATGGCGGCCATCTTGGAATGGATATAAACCCTGTTGAAGTGACTGAATTCCAGGCAGAGGCAACTGCTAAAATGGCTGCAGTGATACAGTTGTCCTCAGAGTCCAGCAGCTAACAGACAATTGAAAATTGACATAGCTGGGATCATGTCACACTTCACTATGTCACTCTATCATGTGTCCTTGAGTCGACATACTCTTTCTCCCTGAGCTCCTTGAATGCATACCCTTTTGCCTGCATCAATTGGTTGCTAGGAAAGCATTCTCTTTGGCAGGTACCCCAAATCTATGTGGCATGTGCCTTGGTCAAATTCCACTATGGGCTGTTGATAATAGTGAGGCTATGAATGAAACTTGAAAAAATATTTGTGTTCTTGTTCTCCATGCTACTCACATCTATAACTTCTCATACTTTTGCAATAGACCATGTTCTTCTTCACTGGATCAGTGATCATGCTCTTATTGTGAAGTACCAACTACATGGATATTACCATCAGATGACTGTTCTGAGCACCATTGCAATCTTTGAGAGTCTGTCAGATCATGTGTTGAAATTTCTGAGTGGCCAATTATTTGTACTGATGTTTATAGCTGCAGTAAATATCATTAGGTCTGGCAAAAGTGGTAATGATATATCTTGATTCTGGATCAAGTTCTACTTGATGAAATGCAATGTTCAAATCTTACTTGAGAAACACTTTAGCTCCTCAGTTTTCTTGCAGTTTCCTTAGTGGTTGGTACAGGATGTTTACCTCTCAGTATAGCTCAGTTGGCTTGCCTTTACACCCATATATGCACCCATCACCATTTGTTTATTTCACAGCAACAAGGAGTTTAATCAGAATAGATGGCCTAGTCCCTTTCTGTATCACAGATTTCGCGTTCTGAGGTAATTTGATTTTCTTCTTTGTGTGATATTTTGGATTTAAAAAGATTATCTGTCACGTGGCCTATTAGCCGAGCTGACAAAATGATTTCAAGTTTTGTTGACGTATACCTGTACTTACATTTCATCTGCTATCAGGTTTATGTAATTTTATATCGAGGGAAAGTCAAGAATTATATTCTGCAAAATAGTAAATAAAACATTATTTTATATTATCTAGAAAAATGTGCCATGAGTTTAATTCAGGCAACATTAAAGTGTGAAACAACCAAACAATTTTACTTCTTAGTAATTCGCCAGGTTGGAACTGAAATCAGAGCGAATCTTTGATACTCTGGATACATACAAATATATTTTATTTGTCCTTTATGAAGCTTAGGACAGAATGAAGAATTTCAATGGTGTATTTGCCCATGTGTGGTTTATTATAGTGATGGCCAGCAATTGCCTTTCTTTTACTTGAACAACAAAAGTTATTCATCGACTCTACCCCGGTGGAAAAATTGTTGTCTTTGGTGGTCACATTTTTATTATTATTAATATTATTTTTAATTATTTGAAAACAATACAATACATCACTACCCTAATTACAACACAATGAATAATTTGCACTATACTATGATAACAATACACTTAAATCCTAAATTCTAGCAATAATGCTATTACATTACAATATACACTACACTATGATTATGGTACATTTCATTACAATTCTAATTTCTAATTTCCTATTTTTATCGCCTGCATACTAGGCAAAGTACGATCGAATATTAATTATTATAATAGAACATTTTTCCACTTATCGAAATAAGTGACTAATTTTCCTCTCTTTTTGGCTATTTGGTATTCTAGGGACTTAAGGTGATCAATCTTAGCAAGGAAAAGAGCTAATGATAGCTTGATGAGATTTTTGCGACACTGATAAATAGTCTGTTTACCTACTAAAAGAATAGTGTTAAGAATAAGATAACTTCCCTCCGTTTCTCCAGTTGATGGAATGCCAAATAGTATAGAAATGTCGTCAAGATTATCAAAATAATTCCTACAGATAAAGTTCCAATTAAGAATTTGGTCCCAGAATACTGATACAAAAGAACAATGAACTAACAGATGTCGGAGGGATTGGTCATTATTGTCACAGAAACTACATACTGGAGAAGGTACAAGAGACATCTTGTATAAGCTATAATTTGTGGTTAAAATTCTGTGCAGAATTTTGAATTGAAATTCTCTTAGTTTAGTGCAACCAGAGTCTTTCGCCCAATGAAGGGAGACAGTGGTGAAAGAGCCTGGGAATGAGGTTAGTATTTCAGGATACCTAATTCTGAGTTTCTGGTAATAAGGTTTCAGCAATCCCTGCAGACATTATAAAAAAATACTGCACTCAGTCACCTTTGTGCAGCAGATACACAAATTCTCAACACACATTTTCAACCTTCGTGTCAGTCTTCAAAAATTCTAGTTTCCCTTAAGGACACTTACTAATTATCAAACACTTGCTCAGATTTTAGGTTGCAGGTAGCACATAAACTTATGATGACATAGACAGGTCAATCTACAATCGTAAGAGGTAAAGTGTTTGACTCACCATCCAAGGAGTTGAAGACATAGTATTCATCATCTCTGTTAACTTTGCTTCATATCCTGCTACCTTGGTGAGGTTCATCACTTACTTTATGCAGGCCTTGTTGATTTCTTCCAGATTTACCACCTCCTCTGCTGTCCCCTTTTCTTTGTTCTTTTTATCCTGTTTTATGACAGCAGATGTTCTTGTGCTCACAATTTCCACATTTGCTGCAAGTATGTTTTGAGAAACTTCACACTCTTGTTATGACTACTTGAACTTTGATCCTTTATTGCCTTTACTTGGGTCTTCCAATGCTCAGATATTTGATTCAGTGTCTTTGCAAACCAAAGTGAACCATGAGATCCCTATGATGGCATGTGCTGATGTAGTTGATTGGTCAGGATAAGAGTTTCTCCAGTAGTAGAATTTTCTTATTTCAGTACTATTATAATATTGTCACATACGAAATCACAGGGTTCCTCATCTGGTCATCATCTCCTCACTTACAGTCACAGTGTTCCTCCAAACGTTTCAAACAGTTAACAAAGTTGATGATTATTTTTCTTAGATTCAGTTTGGTGGCAAATAGACTTTGTTGCACAGAGACATTCTTGAATTTGAAGTGATTTGCCATGTATAGTTCAAGCTTTCCACTTAATTGCTATCTTGTAGGGAGTCTCTGGCCCCTGAGGCTATCCATGCTATACAAGCCCAAAATATCTTGCACAAAAAATTAGTTAAGCTTTTGAAATTAAGGTATTCCTGGAGGCTAAAATGACCTATGATTATCACAATTTTTACCAGTTTGATTGAAGGTAATGACAACCAGAATGCGCATGCAAAATTTCGGGTGGAAAGAAGTAAAACCTATTGAGATATAGACAAACAAATTTTCGTTTCTATGGCTTATTTAGCGGGAAAAATAAGACACCATGCTTTGTGCAAAACAGTTTCATGTTTCTCGGAAACTCCCCAGTGAGGATGGTCTTGTTGAAAGCTCATTGCAATAAAACCTTGTCATTCAATGCAGATGACCCTTGTTGATCATGGCTTCCGAGCATGCAATCCGAGAGTTGGATGTTGCATTCAGAGAGAAGAAGTAAATAAATTTGTTTGATACTGTAGAGCTGGTTTTCTGTGATTTCCATTTAATGGCAGTCAATTTTGCCAACATCTTCATGGGAAATGTAGAATCACAAATTTTAAATCAAAGTGCTCAAAAACCACTCGCCTGTTCTCCATCTGCAATATAAAGAAGGACAAAATCACACAGTTTATTGAACAAGCAAATTCACGGCTGAAGTTTCCGACATGGAAACCATGTTCTTGACACAAAAGTTTACAAAGGCGAAAGATTTGCACAACAGTCTAGACTAGGCATTTTCTTTTCATAGATTAAATGGAAGCACTTAAAACTTGGCAGACATAAACTACATAATTTTATTATGTGAACGAACTTTTTTGTGGGAGTATATCAAATGCCTTCGAATACAAGACTTGTACTAGCATAGTCAGTTTCATAAGTATACATAATTACATTTCTAAGACATATATTTTTTCCCTTTTACATTTCCTTTATGTACTCCCACAAACCATTGTAACATGGAAAGGATATTCTTTGAGATAGATAGAAAGAAGCAAACCGATAGAGTTTTGACCATGGCCATTTGAATTTCAAATTTCAAATTTCAATCCTTACAGAATGATATTGTTTTTTTTAAAGAAAGTACATACAACGTTTTAGATGTGAAAATATTACTAATTAAAAATTTGTTTTGTAACTTTTTTTGTTCACTATAGGGGGATTTGATTTATTAGAATTATTTAAATATAAATCACTGTGACTGTTACTTTTGAATAATAACAATACATGTAGGTGCATCATCACTTGGAAGTGTTTTCAGAGAAACTAATGACTGGGAGTCAGTTCAAGTTGTCCAACATGCAATAAAGAATGGGATTAACTATATTGATGTTGCTCCCTGGTATGGTCATGGCAAAGCTGAGAATGTTTTAGGCAAGGTCTGTACTTTTTACAATTAGTCAAATACATTATGGTGATGATACATGGTGATTTTTTTTTATTATTAACAGTTGTACCTTGTTGCAAAGGATTCAAGGCAAAGAAATTCAATGTAATGCCCAGTTTTTTCTACATCGAAATTTCATCCCAGAGATCAGATTCATAAGGAGTATTCAGTTTTGTTAAGTACCATATTTTAATTTGGAAAATCATGAGAAAAGATGAATCAATTGATCAAACAATACATTCTGATACATTGCATTTTTGCAAGCTTGCACTCAGTTGGGTTCTTTACAGATGAATATGAAATCAAAACTAATTAGCGAAAAGGGCATTTAATCAAGTCATGATTTCTGACAGTAATATAACTTTTAAATGAAAAACAACTTTCAGCAGATACCATTACTTAAGAACTAGCTGTTACTTAAAGTTACTGGCAATTCAATAATGGAGTATAGACTGGTGTTTTCATAAACATATCCTAGATAGTAAAAAAAAGCTTTAAAACCTGTGGCCTATAGCTGTTGCCACTTATCTCCAGTAGGTGTAGCATAAAGTGGCTAGGAGTACTGTTCATAGTAGAGAGTCCATTCCAGGTTGCTGCCTGTATTCTGCCAGACGGTCCCTCCAAGAATATATTAAATTTAAACCTTGTTTGAGAGAGGCACTTGCAAATGATAGCTCTCAAAAGCAAATTAAACCTGTTCACTTAAAATTGTGGTTATGATGTTTTGACAAGTAATGTATTTTGTTTGTTTTGTATTTAGGCTCTAAAAAGTATTCCTCGAGATGCATACTTCATTGCTACAAAGGTATATTTCCTTCTATACAGTAGAACCTCACTGTCTTGAGCTAGATTACCTTGAACTGCTGTTATCTCAAACTCAAATCAGTTTCCCTTAGATTTACTTTTTCAGTCACTAACTTTCAGTCATCTTGAAAGCGTTAAATATTGAACTACTAGGACAAAAACCTCAAATTTCACCAATCAGGCCCAAACACATGGTCTCTTAGAAACCAACTGCTGCTTGTTCTTGTACATTTATTAATTTAATTAATTCATCCAGACAAGACTAATTGATTAAATATGGAGGCCAGCAAATGATATTAAAACTGATTTTCGTCTTACTATAGAACTTGTGCTCACCGACTCTGTTAAGGACCTGGGGGTAGTGTTTGATAGTAAACTCAGTGGCCACACAGTTAAAACAGTATCATCTTGTATGTCTACCTCAGCTGAATAAAACATGTATTTAGGAAAGACATACTTGGTACAATAATTAATTCCCTAGTGTTTAGTATATTGTATTATTGCTTGTTTATTTGGTCAGATATAGGTACCTCTACTAGTAATTTATACGCAAACTACAAGGTGTACAGAACTTCGCTTCTTTCATACCTGTAGTATACATGACAAGCAAGTTAGATCATGTTGCTTTAGCCATGAAAAATCCGAGATGGATCCACTTGTATCAAAGAAGTGTAATCTTGCCCTTCAAGTACCAAATTACCTCAGATCAAATTTTATCTCCAGGAGGAACATCAGTGGTTGGGCAACCAGATCATCTACCCAGCCTAATATAAAACCTTGTTCCCAGTGTCTCTCATCGTCCTGCCCTCCTGGAGTGAGAAGAGAGACCCTGGCACAGGCTGCTCATGTGCTACTCTGAACATCAGGGAGGGGTCGTCTCTAATCAGGCAATTTGCCGTGTTAAGTTTTGCCATAGCATCGTTCACAATGTTTTAAGACAATTTTGAATAGTATATATGCCAATGTGTATCCAAAGACTAAGCAAGTCTGTTTAAGGTAATTTACTGCGGTCGTAATGTTGTTGCCATCTTTCTGACTGGTTATTAATATACAGAAAGTCAGTCTTATTTCATCTTCTTCCTTGGTTGTTCTGAAATAAAATCAAGCGCGAACTTCGAGAAGCACAATTTCATCCTGGAGTAATTGTTTGTTTCTCGTTTGAATGCACTTGATCAAATAGATGCAAGAAACAAGAACGTCTCTTGGCAAACATATAGCTTTCTAGAAGTAAAGCTATGGCAGTCTCTGAAGAAAAGCTGGATGAAGTTAAATATGATGATTCGTTAGCAGGCAGCACACTGCTTGCAAACAGCTCTAATCAAATACCTGGGCCTGCCATCACAACATTGCATTCAGACCTATGACTCTAAATAAAAGCTATCACACAATCAAACTACTCCACACTGCTTATAATTTCCAATTCTTTTAATAGGGGAGCATAAAATGCTTTCAAAAACAGGTGCGAAACAAAGAAAGGTTGAGAGACCATAAATTAAAAGGGAACAGCAAATGCACAAATTTCACTAACCGTTGGAGTCATGTAGGCCCATCAACCCCATTATCCCCTGATTTAAAAACAACAATAGAATAGTATTTTTCCTTGGCTACTTTCAGTCAAAGATAAATCTACTTTATCAGCTGCGATGGTGAAATTCAGTTCTAAGACACATGACCAGCCTGTGCTAGGGTCTCTCCTCTCCTGCTCCAAGGGGTGGGAAAATAAGAGACCCTGGAAACAAGGTTGCACATTAATATAGTGCTTAAACTCAATCAGGACAGGATACTTTGGGGATGCCTTGAAACCCTATTTTAAATCAAGTGATGCTCTTACTGTTTTTAAATTTAAAATGAAAGCTTTCCTTTTAAACTTGCATGTAGGTAGTTTTATTAATAATTTTTCAGTATTTTATCATTGTCTCTGAAAAGTACCCGTGAGGATTGGACAATAAAATTTGTATTGTGTTGTAGATTGCTTAGCCAATTCGCAAGTTGGCTTAAAGAGCCTTTGTTTAATCCTAACCTGTTTGCCTGTGCGTTTCATGGTTCATTGATATTGTCATGAATTATTTAACAGGTCTGTCGATATGAGCCAGAAATAGAAAAGATGTTTGACTTCTCTGCTGAGAGAACCTTACAAAGTGTTGAGGAAAGCTTAAAGCGCTTAGGACTAGAATACATTGATGTAATTCAGGTACAAAAAACCTTATTCTCTACCTGTGCTTTGTTGCTAGATACCAGTGCACCATTCTTTGCCATGGCATTCTGTTGTTGTAGTAACCAAGTTTTCACTTACAGTATTTCACAAGATGACAGAGTGAAGTAACTATATATTCCTTTCTTACCAGTACTTCAGAAACAGCTGGGGACGAGGTGCATCATGAAATTTGTCGTGATTGCAAATTATTACTAACAATGTTAATTATTATCATTAGATGTATTTTTTTCTTCCTTTCCATTGGCCAAGAGTCCAGCACATGACTTACAAATAACTGCCTGAGCTGTCAGAATGATTTAAATGTGAAAAGAAACTTGGTGATGGAATGACAAAACAAATTTTATTGAAGTTGGTTGTCGCAAAATATTGTGATTTGTCATTGTCTCTCTAATTGATTGTTAATTGATAAAACCACTGACAAATCACAATATTTCTGCACAACCTCCTTCAATAATATTATTGCCAACAGGTTCATGACATGGAGTTTGCACCTTCTTTAGAAATTATTATCAATGAAACATTACCTGCCCTACAAAAGGTATGTTGCTATAGCACTGTTATCAAGCTAGGACTAAGTAGTTTAAGTAGTTGCCATGGAAACTTGTTATGCCAAGAAAACTGGAATTGAGTGGCTACAAATTAGCCAGAAATGAAATATTTCTGTGGCAGAGGAGCAACAGGCTGTGTACCTGGGACCTGTAGTGTAGTTGCATGGTGGGTAATGGTATGTGAGTATTGGGATTGCATGAAAGCAATTATTCCAGGCCAACACCACTCACTAAAATTTTTAGTTTGTTTATTTCTGAATGTATTTTGCCTTGTAGGAATTTAGGCCTGGTTCCTACCCCAGATTTCCTGTCAATTTTTCCCCAGGGGGTCTTTTTTTTGGAAGCCTTTTTTCTGGCGACCATTTCTAGCCGCAGTGTCTTGTAAGTGGTTTCCTGGCTGTCGTTATTTATATGCTAGCATTTCAGCTTTAATTTCTGGTGTAACTGGTTAATTAATGAAAATTGAAAAGTGGAAATCTTTTATGTTCTTTAATGGTGACAATTGTATTATGTTCATTACAGTCAGTCAGGACTTCTTTTGGCATATTCCAAACTATATGCATTATTATACAGTATATTAAAATGTTAGACACAAGAATGTACAGAGCTTCTGTCTATGGAAGTGTGTGAAGAACCTGACAGATTTTTTGGTTTAATTCAGCTGAAGGATAATGGGAAAGTGAAGTTTGTTGGAATCACAGGATATCCACTAGAAAACTTCCGGTCAGTATATTTTTTTGCTCTTCATTATTTTTTCTTGAGTGATGCAGAAATTAATTAATTAATCCATTTTTAGCATGATTATGGAAATCTCAAAAACATATGTTGATCTTGAAAGCTGAATAATAATGGTTTTATTTTGTAGAGCAGTACTCAACAAATAATTTAAACCCATTTAGGCATTAGGAAATGTCTTTTTATTATCATGGTGTACATTTAATAGCCTTCCAATGAACATAAAGATTTTGCCACCTAAGGAACGTTTCAAGGCTATCTCCGATTTTTATTCTATTTTCTATTATATCTAATTTATTCTAGGTTATTTTTTAGAACATTTTCAATTCGATATCCAATTTTTATGAACGCTATTACCTTTCTTAAGCTTTTTAATTTTTTAATCATTTCAGTGTATCTTTTAAAGTAGTTAGTTTTTATAGATATACATTATTTATACATACTCTTTTTATTTTAAGTTATACAGGGCCCCCGTTGATACCAGTCCTGCGACTGAAGGGGTCACCCTGTTTAAAATATCGATTATTATTACTATTATTAAATGAGGATGGCTAGCAATGGTGATTATGGAAATGGATGGCAATATTGATTTTTGAAAAAGGGTCAATGTCAGTTATGCATAGACAAAGGTTAAAGAAGTTCTGCTCAAAAATTAAAATTTTGTTGCAAAAATGTTGCTATAGAGTGGATTTTTAACAAATTGCTTTCATAATTTTGTTAGAGCTAATTAAGTTCTTATTACATACATTTAAGTACTGTTTCATGGATTTATAACTATGCTAATTTCTGCTAGTCCTGAACACACCATAAGCCCAGAGTTAAGTTAGCAACGTGTGCTTCCTGCATTATCAATGGAATCTAAAATTAGCCCAAGGGAGTCAAGTAATAAATCAATAACCAAGGAGGTATATCTCCAGCCTGTCACTATTGTTGTTTAAAAGGTGGTTGAGCATGCAGTTCAAACAAAGGAGACTAAAGTTCACCCTGTTCTTATCTGAATTTTGTTCATTTGAAATATTTCTTTATAATTTGATGAATATGCAACTTTCATCTAGTATGCTCCACTTTATTACATCCATTTTGAATTATCACTGGTATCTTGGTAGTCTGACTGGCTCTCAAGAGCTCTCATCACTGCATTATTGCTGCTCCCCAATCAAATTGTAGAAAAGCCAGACAGTGTGATTTATTCAAGAATTTAGCTATTGTTTGCTCTAAGTCACATTTTTTAAAAAAATCTTTTTTGCATAGATGAGGCGTAAAAGCATGTCTGGTTCTGCTTTTTAATAAAGCATCTATTGGATCAATTAAAATTAGATACTAAAATCCTGAATTCAGTTAAATTATGAACAGTATGGGTAGTTTTCATGGGTAGTTTTTTATGCTCGAGAGGTTGAATTCCTGTCTTTTGCTAACATAAATCATGTCTTTACAATGGCATGGATTGTCACACAATTGTTTTTCATTTCACTCATTCAATCTGATGGGTACTTTCCAGATTTTGGTCAATTAAACATAAAATCAACTTGTCTGAAAGTATCTGAAAAACACAGGTGCTTTACGAGCTGCACTGGCTGCTGGTTTCTTTACGTATTGATTATAAGATTTTACTTTTGACTTTTAAATGTACATGTATTTATAGCCTAGCGCCTACTTATCTTAGCGATCTAATTAGTATAAAATCAAACTCATTATATAATCTTAGGTCTACTGGTAAGTCCTTATTGGATTATCCCAAGGGAAAGATGCTGTTAGCATTGGGAGATAGATCATTTTCAGAAGCAGCTCTGAAACTCTGGAATGGCCTATCTGTGGAGCTTTGTCAAGCAACATCACTTAACAGTTTTAAATCTCGACTTAAAACTTACCTTTTTAAGAAGTATTTTTATAATCTATAACTTTATTTTATTTTCCTGGTAATGTATTTTTTTTAATTTTCTCTTAAATATGTAAAGCGCTATTGATCAGAATATGTAAATATGCGCTTTATAAATTAGTAAATTATTATTATTACTGTAAAAACAACATGTTGCTTATTGCCAAAACAAATCTCAGAAAAAGATCTTTTGGTGTTGACTGAGTGATAACAAGGTCATTATGACAAGGTCAAGGCTTGAGATTTTCCATTAAGACCAAACGTACAAGGGTAATGAGTTGTTTAGTAGCTTTCTGCTTTGTTTTTGTAAGACCGTAATCAGCCACCATGGAAGAATAATGCCCATATTCTTAAAAGACAGCCACAATAACCTTAGTAAGTTTTAAAATGCATATCACTTTTGTTTTGGATGTCTTTGACTTGTAAATTACCTTTTGACTAATCACACAGGTCAGTGCTAGAGAGAAGCAAAACAAACATTGACATACTGTTGACTTATTGCCGCTGTTCATTAAACGACACTGGGTTGCTAGATTACATGGAGTTCTTCAAAGTAAGAATTAAACTTTTTAATAATATTTGGTGATGGTTGAGGGAACCTAATTGCCCCCGCAGGGTTTTGGCCCAGAGGCCAAAACGCGAGGAGGCACCCTAAGAGTCCCGGCGTGTATACATACAAGAACAAAAAATATTTGTTGAAAAAGTAAGAAATGTGTTTGTAATGGGGGAAAAATTCTTGATTTGACGAAACTAGGCGCGCACGGTGGTCTTGGGTAATATCTCGGGTTTCATTTACATTTAACTATTTTAATTATTTCCTCTCATCTCGCGCCTGGGTCGCATGTGGATTTGCAAGACGACAAGCGACCGCGAT
>OMLO01003512.1_pt1 | contig 12925 bp, 4 predicted proteins | sample 1674811 | NCBI WGS metagenome assembly OMLO01 (sample SAMN06265003, study PRJEB25207) | coral metagenome | isolation source: Coral host | place: Mexico:La Bocana,Puerto Morelos, Mexico | collected 2008-11-13
TTTGGTCAGCGGCCAAGCTCTTCATGCTTAGAGACCCTAGATATAAAAATCTCCCGGGGGGGCATGCCCCCGGACCCTCCTAGAAGCTCGCGCCTTCGGCGCTCGTGCTGTGCCCCCCCAATATATTTAACCCTGCTACGGCACTGGGTATACCACGTACTTGTTGGCTACGAAAATTAAAGAATATGGTGTCAGATATGGTGGCATTCTATCAAGTGCTACATTGTACCTCTGGGCCATTAAGTCGAAACACCGTAGCTATAAAGGTAGAATATGTATGTGTGCATTGTAATATGTCAACTACTGATATATTTTTGAAAGATTCTCAGATGAAAATTCCAATTCAAAAAAGGGTTGTTTATTAAACCATGATATTTTAGTTACCGCGAGTCAGAGAGTTAGTATAATTTCCAGAGGCGAATTCAAGAATTCAGCATTTAACAGGTTCAATATCTTGCCATATAAAACTATATTCACATTACTGGATGATTAATATGACAATTCTACACTTCCAGGTTAAAATAAGCTATGCCATTTTTGCCATCCAGGTAAGTAAACATGGCAGATCATTGCATGAAATTATTTTTATTTGCAAGTACCAATCTAAGTCATAGTGAATTTTAAAGGACTATCACCACCTTTGGATGATGGACAGTGTTCGAGACATTTAGGAATCATATAAGCAATGGTTTTGCAGATCACCAGCCTTGACAAGTGACCAATATATATTTTATTGTACTGGAGTTACTCACTTTAGATGATAAATAAATCTGTGCATTAGATAGCAACAACACTGAAACACTGAAAGGTGCTGCAATAAAGATGATGCATGTTTCTTTTGTTCTTTTTTACTGGTTTAATTAATCTGTACATTGATTTACTAATAATGTAAGTTATTATGAAAACTACAACATGCAGACGGATAAAAAAATTTGTTCCTATTTTTCAGTCTTTTATTTTGAATGTTTATCTCTGAAAGTTAAAAGCAATTATCATTTGATGTATAATTTCCGTCCTTTCCATTGGCCAAGAGCCCACTATGTGACAGGCAATTAACTGTCTAAAAAATGATGGTTTGCTCATGCCTAGTACGCTCTAAATGTGTTTTGCTGCAAGTAATATTCTGCTCATGCCAACCATGCTTTGTTTGAAACAAAAAGACAGATAGCTTCACTAAGATGTCAGACAGTGGTTTTAATATAGAACAATCTTGCCGATAGAATGATAAAACAATTATTGAACTCGGTTGTCACAAAATAGCATGATATGTCAGTGTCTCGCAAATAAATTATTTGTCGAAGCTGACACATACAAATCATGATATTGTTACAAGGTTTTTTAATTGTAACAATGTTTATAGAGGGCCACAAGTTCATTAGATTTTTAACTATTAAGTGTCACCCTCTTTAAATAAAGTTTGATTGATTGTTTGAAAAAAAAAAGGAAAAATATGAATTATATTTTCTTGTGTAAAAACACTATGTTTTACTCACTGGGCTTGCTAATAAAATATTGTCTTTACCACTAGAAAATATCTTTGCAGATCAATGATCAATAATTTATTGATCTGCTTGCCGGCCACTGACAAATCACGATATTTTGCTCAACCTTGTCTCATAATAATGAGTTGTTAATTACTTACCTACACTCAGTATTATTGAATATTTATCATTTATCTCAACTTCATCTTGGCAAATATTCACCAGTGTTCATTGCACCTCCTGAGGATAATATTATTGTTAATTAATTTAATAATGGTCAATAATTATATAATGGTATAATGGTCAATAATCAGTATAATTGTTTGTCTTTTTATTTGGTCACTCGTGGGGTAGATCATCAAGTCTGCATCAGACGATGAGGTAATGCAAGATGCTCTGATGTGATTGGTTGGTTTTCAACAGACGTGTTTGGAACATTTCAATCCTTGCTGTTTCAGTGAGTTTTTCGGTAAGTGACACACTGTCATACGGCTCAGCAATGAGCCCTCCTCCAGAATAAAAGCAACAAGAGATCCAAGACTCATGATTTTAATGCGATAATGACCATATGAATACATCTTACTGTTTTCATGTATTATATTATCATGTCAGATAATTGCATAATTTCTACATAATTGCAAAATCCATCCTGACTAGTAATTAACTCTTGCTCTGTGGCTTCTCACAGTTCTTTCTGAGTTAATTATCTATAGTTAAAAATACACATCACAATTAGTGTCTAAAAATATGTTTCTCGGTGCTGTATAAACAGAGGCATAGGTTTTGATACAATCCATGAATGATTTTTAAAAATCTCTTTTATTATTTTATGTTTTTGCTAGGTAAAGACAGTAACCTACAAAATGTTGCCAACATTTCTTAAATACTTTCAGTTGTTATTTCTTTCAGTTTACACTTAAAATAGTTGCGTTTTGTCATTGGCATCCTGAATGAGATCAGAATCCTTGATTTTATACCTCTAAGGGAGATAGCAAGCATTCCTAATCTTTTCGTATGAGAGTCCGCCCCAGGACCAGTTTATCCTTACTGTGTTTAATATATAGTTTCTGCTGGAGTACGCACCGAAGGAAACGTTAACTGAGCGCTGAAGGCTCGAGCTGCCTCAATAGGGTTTTGGGTAATGCTTCCTAGCGAATTTTTTATTTATTTCTTTGGAAATGTCATTTCCCACTTTTTTCAGGGAACAGTTCCATGGATCAAACCACGGACAAACGTTAAGTGTTTAGTAACTTATGTTGCTTACATGTCAATTCTGGGATTATTGTTAGTAGGTGAAATGGATTTAATCAGGGAGACTAAAGAGTGCGGCCGATTTAATTATTGAACACACTTTTCGCCAATAAATATTTAAGTATCATTTTAATTTCCGGAGGTACGCGCGTGCGTAGGTGCGTTTACATATGTTTTCTATGGTCGTGCATTGTTTGTTACAGGACATTTTTTGAATTTTTCTCTTACAAGGAGAAATCTCCATTTTATGATCGTAAAGCTAACCTCGTACAGGAAGGAATCACGAAAGGTGGAAGAATTGAAGAAACAACCTATGACGTGTAAAATTCAATGTTCATCAGAGGTCCGCAACTTACAGATCATTTTACATCGTACTGGTAGCTATTTGGTACAGCTAAATATAAACGTTGTTACCTTATGTCTCACGGTGGACGAAGAGCATCAAGTGAGTAAGTTTGAAAACGATGGGACACCAATTCGCGCTATCCGACTCAGGAAGGGGTTACGAAGGACAGACAACCCAAGACAGCCCAAAACGTGTAAACCCTGCTGGTAAGGGCCATCAAGATAAATCCTTCTTGCACTAAGCCAGATAGCAAGAAATTACAGACCAGCGAGTGAGACGTTAAAATTTAAAAATTTAATAAATAAAATCCTGGGTTGATAACGATTTCACAACGTAACATTGTTTTCTGCAGGCCAACAAACTATTGAAAGGGGATGTTTACATGAATGGTGAATCACAATCGCACAGAGTCGATTCTTACCTAAATTTGGCGGGAAAAATTTATGATTGAAGATTTTTATTGGACGTTGCAAAAACAATTACTCCGATTTGCCTGTAAATACCAATTTTAACTTAACTGTACAATATCGATAACATTTAAAAAACGACTATTGGATAAATGTCTTACTGTGGAAATAAACTGCCGCACGTTTTTAAAACAACAACACCTCGCGAAAACCGAAGTATTAAGGCGAAGGACGTCTAATAAATCTCATTAAACTAATAAGTAGGTAAGTATTATTGCCAAAATGTAAGAGATTCTGAAAGTCGTACAAAGTACTTCTTAGGCTCGCCTAACGTTGTCCAAAATTTTGTCTTTTTCCTACCGTTTGAGAAGCCAAAATCGTGTGGTAGTACCTGCCTCGTCCTCAGTCGCCCGCGCGACAGTAATTAAACTAGTACTAGCGAGGGGCGCAGGGAGTCATGGGAAGGGGAGAAAACTCCTTTCCGTCGCTCCCTGCGCTCGCGATCACACTCTTCACTCCCTACTAGCTCCCGCTTTCTTGCCGACGGTCTCCCAATCGCGCTAATACCTAAGAAAAGCCTGACGAGGAGGCAGTGGTAGTACCAAGAAAAAAACTTAACGTCTACCTCGATAAAATCTTTTCGGAAAGCTTTCATACCGTCAAATACGAAAGTAAAACGGCCGTCCTCGGTCTTTTGGTTCTGTCCGGTTTTCTCTGACATTTATATTTAATTCCCCAGCGGAGAAAGATTTCCCGGTTACACATTTTTTTGTCAGTTTCAACGATACGTGGATACCATGCAATGCATTCTCGTTTTCATATTATCCGGGTTTAAAGTGAAAAATAAGCCATAGCTGGTCATTAATTCTAGCCAGCAGGATTTTTTATGATTTTCGAGTCGACATTGTATTGTGGGAAAAAAGAGTTAATAATTCTAGAGTTTATAAAAACTGAAATATTTAATATGCTTGTAATTAAAATGTGTCTGAAAAGGTTCTCAAAACAAGCATTTTTTTCGGTTAAATAACTTCTCTTTATCTCTGAATGTAAACGAAAAGAATGCCCTGAGCTACAAGTTTTAATTAAAATATTGAGATTGTTTTTCCAACTTCAATTTTAAGCCGTAAGTCAATGATCATATTAAAACAATGGGAAGATTTCACCATTCCACTGTTTATTTGAATAAAGCCAGTCTTATGATGCTTCAAAGATGCTGAATGCTTCTGTAGCAAAATAGCAGAAAGGTTTTACGATGATCCTTTGTCATTTTATCTTTCATGATCACTGCACGTTCGATTTCCAAATTAAAATTACCCTTGAAAAAAAAAAATGAAAATCAGCGACGAATGTTTAAATCCCACTAAGGTGTGGTGAAATAGTCGAACAGATTTTAAGTTCAGTCCAATCAATCAAATATGCTTATGATTTTCCATACACGTGTACGTTTTCCACCCCTCCCCATTCTCGCGGTCTTTTTTAGTCCTGTGTTGCAAAGTTAAAAGATGAAACCTACCCACTGAGTTTTTTTTAAGCTGTAAGTATAAGCTGTTTCACTTAGAGTCTGCCTTCCACATGTGAAGCATTACATATATATTTTGAGCTAAAATATGAAATAAAATAGAGCGAGGTAGGAAATGTTTTGTAGTGTCGAGCCGATTAATAACTAGAGAATATTACTATTATTATAAAAACTAGTGTTTCTATACGCGAGAAAATATAATTCATATCTTCGAGCAACCGTGTAATTTCTTTGTATATCGACAAATTTGCACTAACAATCTTAAATAAGCCAGAAATAACCTCATCAATATCCTCATTTGTGAGGATATGGAAATACGCCACTCGGGCCTGGATGTAGTTTCGTATGAAATGGACGAGCGGTGTACAGTAAAATACATTTGTATATGTTATCGAGATTTACGTTTAAACATGTGACCATGGAGTAAGCTAGATTACGGTTTAGTTCGTTTGAAAGCAAATTAGCGAGAAGTTAAACTTAAAATTCAGATGCATTTTAATAACTATATAGAATTGAGAACTGATAGATAGGTCTTTGACGTTATAGTTGTATCTACATTACATAAACTCCGTTCGGAATATGTGAGAAACATCAGGTAAAATTCCGCTTATTTGCCGGCTTGAGACCACTTTTTTTAACGCATAAAAAAGCCAGTCCCTAGTGTAGACAGGTTAACGTATGACGTAATGTAATAGTGCCCCTGTACAATCACATGGTCCCATGATCCTCTCTATCTCTTTCTGCTGTGTTTCGAAACCACCTTCAGGGTGAGTAAATTTCTGTTCATTTGTCGCTTTTTTTTCCCTTTTAGCTATTCCTTCATCTCCTCCACAGAAGAAGAGTAGATCTTCTCTTCAAGTCGATGAAATGAAATGCATAGTTAAGCAAAAATTATCCCTCTTTGGTTCAGCCAGCCATCAACTGTCTGTGTTACGCTGAAAGAAAGCTGAAAGTATCTTTCACCCCAACAAGGGCTCCTCCAACTCGATAACTACTTAGAAAGGTGAAAGGAAATCACTTCAGAGTCTGTTTAGACCCTGAAATCTTAAATGTCGTGTCGGGCCGATCAAGTCCCTTTCCACTATGTTCCTGTTTAGTTACATGTTCCAGTTATAAAATGTCCCGGTTTAACTGTTCCCCTTGTAGATGCAAAATTGAACAAAATCCTGCCAATAGGGGCAATAAAAGCGATACCCTTTGAAAGAAAACTTCTACAGTTAACTATTCCTGGTCTCGAAAAACAAGGTTTTCTCTGAGAGAGCCTCCGTTTTGAGATGGACAACAATGATTTCTTGTCTGAAGACACTCCTAAGAAGGGGAGACTTTATAACATGCATAGACCTAAAGAATGCATATCTCTCCGTCCACGTACACATGTCCTCACAAAAGTACCTGTGTTTCAAATGGAGAAACAGATTTGGGCCCAATACAGCTCCCAGGGTATTTACAAAGCTATTAATAAAAACCCATGACAGCTGATCTGCAGAAAAGAGGTATTCGAATAATCGTCTACCCGAGAGACTTTGTAATCCTGGCCTCCTCCATAGACGAGTCAAAAGCAAACAATTAAGGCGGGGGTACACCTGAATGCCGTATTTTGGCTGAATATTGTAGTTTTCACGCAAATATCTCGTTCACGTTTTGAATTTAAAAATTGGTAAACGTACACCAAACAGTTGCCCACCAACCTGGGGTGCCTTTCCGGGGGCGTTCAACTGCGGTGATGGTGTTCGAAACCTTTTTTTTTTCCTTTTAACCCTTCCTTAAACTTAGTAAAATTTCACTTAAATTCACGTGTACCACTACAGTGGCTACCTAGGCTTCATCATAAACTGGGGTGGGAGACGTCCTTCCTAGTCCCCATGCAATCATCGACATTTCTGGGCCTCTCCGTAGATTTCACAGGCAATATGGCTCAGTTTCAGAGAAAAAAATCCTGAATATAGAGAACAGATGAGAAAGTCTCATTCGCAATGAGAGCTGTTTATTCAAAATTCAAAAGAAATGAAAGCCCACTCCATCAGCTTGCGAAGTGGCAAGTCACATTTGGACATATGCATTGGAAGCAGCCCGCCCTGCCATCTAGCAAGCCCCCCTTCACATCAGACGATTACAAATGCAGCTCATAAAATCCCTACAGTCTTCTCGAGACTATTGCGAGACACTCATGTCCATAAACAGCAAAGTTCACAACAAACCTCAGTGATGATCTCTTTGTGTCACACCTAACGGTTCTCCTCCTGAGAATTGAATATGTGAGTCCCACCACTTAAACCTAGTCTCTGTTCTCCTCACACAGCGTCAAAGAGATGCAGAGGATCATGGGACCATGTGCCTATACTATAGGGACAGTCTTTTATGCGTTAAAAGTGGTTCGAAGCACAAATAAGCGGAATTCTACCTGATGTTTTCTCATATATTCTTACTTCGTTTGTTTATATAATTCAATTATACAGGCAGGCCGCATTCGCGGCTCTGATATAATTGGGATTAAAAAGAACCAGACCACTTGTCTTGCATCTGCAAGGTCCACATTTCTTCATTTCAACAGAAGTTGTTATAGAAAATACAAAGAGAAAAAAAAAAACGTCTCTATAAGCGCTCTAAAATATCAAATGCTGAATGGTCCAATATTTGTTGCTTTTACAGTTTATATGGGGAAATATGATTGGTTAACTTAGTGAACGCTCACAAGACCGCTGTTTCGTCTGATGATTCGTCCATGATTACCTGAACATAATTTATCAAAGCCCTTTCTAGAAACAATTTCATTCTCGTTTATAGTCGGCTTTGAGTCAGAAGGGTAATCAGCGAAGGTGAAAACGAGAAGAGAGAATAGAGCCGTCCTAGTCCCAGTTCAGTGAGTTTGAGTTGTCTTCTTTGGTAAGGTAACTTCACCACAGCCAGCATACATTCAGGCTAGTTGTGAACAGCTGTTGTCGTAAAGCCTTACATGTAATTTTGCTCAGTTTTAGTGAATGATGTAAATCGTTCCGTGATTCAGTCGCGGATTATATTCTCGGCAAAAAATTTGTTCAAGAAAAAGATAAAATGTTGGCAACTCTCCAAGTAATGTAAACCTTTTTCCTATCGGGGATTCCGAATCTTTTTTTGGAAATTGGCCAACGCTCGAGACAACTGATTAACCATGATTATGTCGCTACACCGGCTTACATACATACATACTTTGTGCATTCACACATACAACCTTTATTTAAACATAATGGAAATGTTAAAGCTACCAAGCTTGTGGGGTCGTGAGAAATAATTCTGTGAAACTGGGTAAATACTGGTTAAAAATAGATAAAATTCCCAGCTTTCATATTTACCAGAAGTTCGCTTCTTTCGTTCAACTATCTTAGGTTTAGATATGAATAGTTTAGCGCATATTTCTACATATTTAATTTTTTATGAAAGTTAACTGAATGCTTCCGTCCTAGCTCTCCCTCTACAAATGAGATCCACATGGATTTTGTTCTTTCCGGTTAAATCTAAACTAGTTTATTTTAACCGTGAATAAGTGATCACGTTTGACGACACAGGTTGCCTATTCAGGTCAGATAAAAAGAACGAAATATATAGTGGGTGGGCTGTGAATAATGTGAACCACTGCCTTTAAATTCCATCTAGCGATAGACATGCGATCTATTGAGAAGGACTGAACTCATTTTTAACAGACGCCACGGGGAAGTTCACAAAATCATCTTTAAGGGCGTCATTTGCCTTTTGTGATTTGCATGACGAAGTGTGTTAAGAATAATCAAAAGGACGTAACATAAGCAAAAAGAAAAGTTGCCGTACGTTTCTGGGTTTAATGAAGATATTGACCGGAGACCTTTATCTCAAATGGACAGAGGCGGAACATAGTGCTGTCCATTGAAAATATCAATATCACTTGAGACGATTATCTCCTTCTGAAAATCCGATATGAATCTGGATGAAAGAAAAGAGAAATCCACGAACATCGAGTCATTTTTAGTGATTTATCTTCACTTGAACCCTCATTTGGATCTATCTTTCGACCTCTCTTTGCCACCTTGTCGGTGCCGTACAATTACCGTGTAACAATGGTTATCTGTATTGATCTGAGTAATTATCGCACTGAAATACCGGCCTCAATAGACTGTAATTCTATGGCTAACCTCTTTTAGAGGTAAATTTGTTTATTTTAAACCTGGCTTGAAGGAGGTCTCTTCAGGTTGCGTATATATGCACACCCTGGTGCGTGCGCTTATGACACGGAAATTATGCTCAAAGGAAGCGCAATGCACTTCAGTGAAATCACCTGAATGATATTTTGCTTTCGTTAAACACAAGAGAATAAATATGATATCAGGATTATAATCTCTTGGTTAGATGAGTTTGAAACTTACAACCGCGACCGAATACAGTCGGTTCTTTTGGGGTTGCGTATGGAACATAAAAACAAATAGATTAGATAAAGCAGCGACGACCCCAGCTACTAATCTGCTACTCAAATAACTGTTAAATAAGCTTTGCTTGGATTTTTAAATAAAAATATTGGAAAATTAGTCGGAGGCAAATGCAATTCCTGTTTACTTTAGATAAGCAATGGGGTGAAAGCTTGCTGCGCTTTGTTCCCAATTTCTACTGTTCAGCAGTGTTACATGTTTTATAAAGCATTTCTTTTTGTTTAAACACCGAGTATTCTCGTTTACATCATTCCTAGACAACCATTCCCAGGAATGTTCCTGACAAAGTCAACCGTACTCGCCGTTTTTTCCGGGCGTTTTGCATGATGGAAACCATAGCACCTTTTTGCAGTAATAACCTTTTTCATTAATTATAAACCGACTACAATTAGTCAAAACAAGACTGAATCACCAATAGCGCTTGGAATTTTTTGTTGTTGATTCAGTTGTCGCCCCAAGCCACGCAATCACAAATGCAATTACCCTAGAGAAAACGGGCTTTTTCCGTTTGTGTGTAGTTGCTCTCAATTACCGCAAATGTCATTTATTTTAATCAACAGTGTTAATTGTCATTAACTTGCGATCATTGCCAGGGATATTAAGGTCTCTTGCCATTAGATTTTAATCATGAACAGGAACAGTGTGTATGCTAGTAATACTTAATTAAGGGTGCCCAATCCATATAGAAAGGTTTTCAACACCTGTTATAAACCAAATAACAGAATCTTCAAAGCAGACAACCGAATACACCAACGCAATCAGAATTAAAGGTAAAAGCTTATGAAAAACATTATTATCATTGTTCAAAATTAATCGCTCATAGATATCAGGAAGTATAAACTAAAAGCAAACTCATTATCAGTATGTGTCTATATCACTCTAACGTCTTCCAACGGCCAAGGATTTAATTCCGGGTGTTTTTAGTCTGCCCGAGGAATCAATTCAAAGGTAGCTTAGCCTCTGCACTTGTGCTGTTGTAATCCTACGTATTTTTGTCAAATTTGTGTATGTCGACTTGGGCAGACTTTCTTTTTCCACTGAAAAAATATTATACCACGATTTGTTCGCCTACGCAGGGGTAGGATGTAAATTAATATATGAGTATCTTGTTTTCCACGGTACCGACTAAGATAATTTTTAATCTTACCGTTTTACTCTTCTTTTAACACTTTCAGTTTATTCGGAAAAGTTCACTGACAGCCAAGAAGTACAACAGCCAGCTGGGCATCGATGGCCTCCTTGGACGAGTATCCCCAGCTAATCACTGACTTAGCTCAACGCGGCATGCCAATAAAAATATTGGAATCTGCCGTCCTCATTACCCTTATCATCCTGGCCTTTGCAGGTAACGTTTTGATCTGCGTGGCAGTACTGAGGACGCCTTGTCTCCGCACAGTTCCAAACATGTTGGTAACAAACTTAGCAGTGAGCGACATTTTGATGGCGGTAGTTTGTATGCCAATATCTGTGTATGTGCTGATTTCAAGCCAGTGGCCATTTAGCTCTGTGGTGTGTGACCTGCAAGGATTTTTCATGTTTTCATTCGGAATAGTTTCGCAAGTTAACATGTCGGTAATTGCTGTCAATCGTTATTTTGCTGTTTGCCGTCCATTTGCTTGTAAAATCATCTTTACCCCTAGAAATGTTTCGCTCATAATCGCCCTCCTCTGGATTTTGCCGGGCATCGCAAGTGTTCCACCATTAATGGGTTGGGGTTATTACGCTTTTAACGGAGGAAAAGCAATCTGTATTTACCCCTTCAACGTCAACATGATCTACACAACGATAGTTCAGCTCCTCTTCATCGCAATTCCAATGGGACTTATTACGTTTAGCTACACGAAATGCTTCTTGGCAATAAGATCAAACAACCGACAAGTCGCACAGATGCAGGATATTCCGCATCCAGCCAATAACCAGTCCAGAAAAGCGCGCGAAATCCGGGCCACAGGGACAATGATGTTTGCCACTTTTGGTTTTTTTTTGTGTTGGGTGCCAGTTTCTGTTATTGATTTTATCGACACATTCACTGGAGGTGGGAATCTGCCTCGACAAGTGTTCATACTGAACACTTTCCTCATCTTCACCTCGAGTACCATCAACCCGTTCATATATTGGCTGACAAACCGCGATTTCAGAAAGGCATATCGAGAAGTGTTGCCATGCAGGAAGAAAAATGAAGCAATCGTTTTGGGAGTGATGTCAAATAGCACACAAAGTACTGTTGGTCAAAGCATTTCTAATGAACAAATTTAATTGCCTTTGTATTAACTCTTTCCTGTGCTTTACGAGAATTTTGTTCACCTGAGTTGCAATACTGTTTAGTTTATCTAACAGGTGGATTTTGTATTTATATCTAGGCTAAAATAACTTGAGTGAGACGAAGCTCCTTGTAAGCGCCAAACACAATCAGAGTTGAGTTTTTTTCATGGCAGTAAATTTGAAAATTTAAGAGTTAGAAAGACTACATATTCGACGGGACAAATATTGAAAATTCAAGATTTGGAGAAAATAAAGGTTTCGGCAGGACAAATTTTCAAAATTCAAGACTCGACTGGACGAATTGAAAAATTCTAGTTTTTGCAAAACTCAAGATTCGACTGGACAAATTTCGAAAATTCAAGATTTGGCAAAATTCAAGATCCTGTAGATCAAAGCTTTGAAAATTGAAAATTTAGTGGGACACCTCTTGAAAATTCAAGAGGCGGTCGGACAGACCTTGAAAATTAAGGATTACATTTTGACAAAATTCAATTCCCTTGAAGCTATTACTCAATCCCGCTCGCAACTTAGTCTTTTTTTTCGTTTCGTTACTTGTTAGTACTTATTGCCAACGAGGCAGCCGAGCGAAGACACGAGGCTGACGAGGCGGCAGCATCATAGAGCCGATGCGTGAAAAGGTTATGCAGAAAAAAGCTCGATAGCGATGTAATGTAATGTAATGTAATGTAATGTAACAAGGAACCAATCAGCGAATGATTTGGTTGTGACGTCACGACAAACTCGTGGTGTGCTTCGTTCTGCTTCGTGAAGCAGGAGCCTATGTTACGTTGTAAAGATTCGAAAACGGTGAGTTATTTAGTTCTTTATCCCTTCGTTTTGTGATATTAACTTGTGTACAATTTCTAAGAGTCCTTATAGTGAATTTTCGAACCAGTGTGTTCAATACACTACTCGAAAACGCCTCTGCCTGAATGAAAGTTTATTGCTATTGAACTTCCTTTCGCATTTCTCTTATTTGGTTGCCTATATTTGGGAATTTAGGTTTTAAAAGTGACAGTAACTTGCACACTGAATTTCTGCATATTTAATTAACGGCGACCTCCGGCCGCTTTGTTTATTTAGTTTATTCGCTTCATATGGGTTATTGACCAAGCGTGAGGTCAAGATGGGGGGATATTGGCCAAGTCCTTTTTTGCGTGTTTATGGACCTCGACTTCGTCTCGGTCCATAAACACGCAAAAAAAGAACGAGGCCAATATCCAGCC